>JAEAMG010000027.1_pt1 | contig 260727 bp, 209 predicted proteins | sample 8958741 | NCBI WGS metagenome assembly JAEAMG01 (sample SAMN16933256, study PRJNA681125) | bioreactor sludge metagenome | isolation source: anaerobic bioreactor treating anionic surfactant - SDBS | place: India: Bengaluru | collected 2019-02-28 | reverse complement strand
GGTCCGACGTAGGGCGTCGGCGTCTCCGGAGCCGCCGTCGGCGTCGCGCCGGCCATTGGCGTCGGCGTCTCAGCGGCCACCGGCGTCGGCGTCTCCGGCACCGGGGTGGGGGTCTTCACCACCGGCGTCGGCGTCTCCGGCACGGGAGTCGGCGTCTCGGGGACCGGCGTCGGAGTTTCCGGAGCCGGCGTCGGCGTCGCGATCCGCGCGGTCGGCGTCGGGGTGACCGCGCAGGAGACCTGCACGTCGTCCAGGGCCAGGTTCCCCGCGCTCTTGTCGTAGCTGAAGCGCAGCTGCGTGGCGCTGCCGTTGAGGGCCAGCGGTCCCACCGTCACCCCAGTCTCCCCGATGGAAGCGATGTCGGTCACCGTCAACCAGTCCGCGGCGTATTCCTCGACCAGGAGGTGGGAGGTGGCATCGGTGCTTGCCCCGCGGATCCAGAAGCGGAGTTCTTCACCGCCGGCGAAAGCCGCGCTGGTGACCTGGTCTCCGGTGGCGGCGAGCTTCACGGCCGGGGAGGCCAGTCCGTAGTAGCCGGAGGCGGTGTAGGAGTCGGTGTCGGCGTTGCAGTTGACAAACGTCCAGCCCGCCGGGCGCGTGCCGGTGTCGAATCCGTTGAAGTGCTCGTCGAGGCGCGTGCAGATCACCGGCGTCGGAGTCGCCGCCGGGACCGGCGTGGGCGTGTTCGGGGCCTCGGTCGGAGTCGGGATGACCGGCGTCGGCGTTTCTGGAACCGGCGTCGGCGTCTCGGGAACCGGTGTCGGCGTCTCGGGAACCGGTGTCGGGGTCTCGGGGACCGGAGTAGGGGTCTTGACGACCGGCGTCGGCGTCGGCGTGAAGGGCGTCGCGGTTCGCTCGGGCGTCGGCGTGGGCGTCGCCGGGGCGGCGGTCGGCGTGGGCGTGATCGGGCCGTTCACCGTGATGTCGTCTAAGGCGACGTTCCCCGCGCTCTTGGTGTAGGTGAAGCGCAAGCAGGTCGTGGCCAAGGAGAGGTCGTAAGGCCCCATCGCCGTCCCGGTCGTGGGCAGTCCGACGAGATCGGTCAAAATAGACCAGGATCCGGGGGCGTACTCTTCGATCCGCAGGGAACTCGTCGCATCGGTGGTGACGCCCTTGAGCCAGAAAGCGAGGGTGCTCGAGGCGTCGGTCGCGATCGGTTTGGTGGTGACGATGTCGCCGCTCGCGCTGAACCTGAAGGAAGGCATGCTCAAGCCGTAGTTACCGCTGCTGGTGTAGGTATCGGAGTCGTTGTTGCAGTTGGTGAAGGTCCAGCCGGAGGGACGGACGCCGGCGTCGAAAGAGTTGAAATGCTCGTCCAGAATCAGATGAGTTGCCGGCGTGGGCGTCTCAGACGCCGGCGTGGGCGTCGCCGGAGCGGGAGTCGGCGTTTGCAGAGGGGCCGTCGGCGAGGCGTAGACCTGTCTCCGGCGGATGGGACGGTAGGAGGAGAGCGAGGACCAGTACCAAGTCCTTTCCCTCGCCAGCCAGGGCGTCTGCTCCATCGATTCCATCATCCCCCCGCCCAGGTCCCGGCTGAAGATGATGATGTGGTTGTTGGAGGCGTTGCAGGCGTCGCCCAGGATCAGGCCCGCGGTCTGGCAGGTCCCGATGTCCCCCAGGCTGTCGACGTACCCCTCCGCGCCGGTGGCGTCGACTTCGAAGGAATAGGTCGTGTAGCGGGTAGGCAGCTTCCAGCAAATGCTGGCAAACCCGGAGCAGTCGTTCCCGTAGCCCGTGTTGTCGACCAGGAGATAGTCCCCGGTCGAGTGGTAGGCCGCGCACCATCCGGTCTGGGCGGAGTACTCGACATGCCACCAGTAGGAGGAGCCGACCTGGATTCCGTTGTCGGGGTGGGAGACGATCTCGGCCGTCCCGCCGCTCGGTATGGTGGTGATGATCCCATACTCCGTCCCCGGGCCGTAGCGCATGTTCAAAGCCGTGGTCGTCCGGACGGTGGCGCCGACGCTGTAATCAACGGCCAGAACCGCGGAGGTGAACTCCGACCAATACTCCTGGGGGTTGTTCTGGGTGTAAGCAATCCCGGTGTAGACCTGGGGATGGGTGAAGGTGTGCCAGGTGGAGCCGTAGCCGAAGTTGTAGATCCCCCGCTTCGGCGACCAGGTCAGGTTCATCATCAATTCCGCCCGGGCCACGATCTCTCCCCGGTTGAGATCGCCCCAGGTTTCGGTGATCCAGGGGTGGGCTGGCGGAGCGAACCAAAGGACGGCGGCCAGCGCGACGACGGAAAAAGCGGGGATGGCGATGCGAGCGGATTTCATCTCTGTCCTTTCCTCTCCCAGTTCCAGCGGTTTAGGGCCACGCCGTCGGGGCCGGGGAGCACCTGAAAAACGTCACCCGCGCGGTCGATCGCGAGGAGCCGCGCGGTCCAGTTGGAGTAATTATTTGGTATTTTCTCGATCATCGCAAGCGGATTACCTTCGCCGTCCACCTTGAGCACGCCGAGATCGACGCCGGGTCCGGCTTCGCGGGATTGCTCGACCTGGAGATAGGCGTTCCCGGACCGGTCCTCCCCGAGGAAGACGATCGAGGCGAGGCGGGGGACGGGCAGGCCGACTCTCCTGGTCTCCTCCCCTCCCCTGATCTCCAGCTCGGCCAGCGATTCGGAAACCTTCCGGGCCGCGTAGGACTTTCCCGACTCCGCCGCCAGGCCTTTGGAGACGGCGATCTTTTCCCGCTTCTTCAGTTCCCCATCCTCCAGGGACCCCAATTCGAACTCCTCCTGGTCGCGCCCGACCAGGACGATGCGTCCCCCGACCAGCCGGAGATTCTGGACCTTCGGCAAGAGATCGGGCGGGATCGGGATGGCGCTGACCGGCTTTCCGTTGGAATCGTATGCCGCCAGAGTCCCGGCCCGGCCGTCGAAAGCGAAGATATTCCCCGCATCGTCGAGAGCGAGATCGAGAAGCGCGCCCGACGCCGCGATATCCAGCACCGTCTTTCCCCCCGGGGAAAACGCCTTGATCCGACCGTTGACCGTGTCGCCGACGTAGAGGTTACCCTCCCCGTCGATAGCGAAGGAAGCGGGCCCTTGTCTTTCCACGCCGGGCGCGTTCACCGCGCCGATCTGGTCCGACCGGTTTCCGTAGGAAACGATGATCCCCGAAGACGGCGCCGGAAGGCGCTCGAGCGGGCGAGCGCGGAAGACGGCGACGCGGGAGAGGACCGGCGCTCCTCCCGCCTTCTGGCGGTACTCCAGCGAGTAGCTGGGAAGGATCTTCTTCAGGCATTCCTCGACCGGGACGCTCTCCAGGTCGGCGAAGAGGGGGAGATCCGGTCGTTCATAAAATGCGATAGCGAAACCCGCCTTCTTCGAAAGATCCTCCAGGACCGCCGCCAGTTCTGCCCCGCGGGCCTTGAGGGTTGCCAGCCCATCTCGAACTGACAGGGTGAATGAAGGCGGAGGAGTCGTCTCGGCCGGCGCGGCGGCGGCGAGGAGGGCGAGCACGGCGAAGGCGGCGCGGAGGACCGGCGGCGCGCGACTGGGTTTGCCGGTTCGAGAGAACATAAGCGCCCAATGTATTACTTTTGCAAGCGTGTCATCGCGAGGACCGCGACCGGAAGCGAGCCGGATCATCGGCGCGCGGAGGACGGGCGGCCGAGGTATTCGATGAGAGGCGGGAGCGAGAACTTCGACCACTCCTCCACGATCACCCCCGGCCGGGAGATGAGCGCCTCGAGCTCCTCTGCCGCGCGCATCCCCCCCTCCTGGAGTTCGGGGCAGGCCGGATGGACGACCGTCTGGGACGTCGGGATGACGTAGAGAACCCCGATATGGACCTTCCCCACCGGGTCGGAGTCGTCGTTGATGTAGCCCAGCACTTCGGGCTCCCCGGAAGAGGCGAGACCGATCTCCTCGCCCACCTCCCGGAGCATCGAGGCGCGGATCGGGTTCCCGTCGGCTCCGTCGCACTTCTCGATGTGCCCCCCCACGCCCCAGGACCACTTCCCCATCAGCCTCGTCTCGTGGTATTCGCCCGCCTTCGACGAGCGCTGGTAGGCGAAGACCGTCCGCGCGGCGCGGTTAACGACCAGGGCGTAGCCGATCGGCTGCTTCCAGGAGGGGTCGTCCTCCACCTCCCCCCGCCTCCGGTAGCCGAAGCTCTTGAGGAGACGGGACTCGTAGTCGACCTCCCGGGCCGGGCGGAAGCCCTGGAAATAGTCGGAGGCGAAAAGGACCCTCCTCGGCGCCACCATGATCATCTGCTCGCTCTTCATGCCGTCCAACCTTCCCGTCGGTTCAGAGCTAGAGACAAATCCGACATTCAACACATCGGAGTAATGGAGGTGCGGAGTGTTGGAGTAATGGAACTAATGTCGGTAACGAGATCATTACTCCAGCACTCCAATACTCCGTCTTTATTTCATCTTCTCCGTCGCCCTCTTCGCTTCCTCCTGCACCCAGGAGCTCTGGTCCTTGAGCGCCGTCGCGAGCGCGGCGGCGTCGTCCTTTCCTCCCAACTCGCCCAGGGCGAAGGCGGCGGCCGAACGGACGGCCGGGGAGGGGTCGGCGAGCAGGGGCTTGAGAACCGGAACCGCGCCGGAGTCCTTAAGCGCCGCCAGGGTCTCCGCCGCCAGGGCCCGGAGGTTGGGATCGGGATCGGAGAGGAAGGTCCGAACGGCCTCGGAGGCCTCCTTCCCCCCGATCTTCCCCAGGGAGCGGACGACGTTCTTCTTCAACGAGGGCTGGACCAGCGCCTGGCCGGAGGGCCGGGCCAGGGCAACGAGGGCGGGGACGCTCCCCGGCCCGCCGATCTTTCCCAGGGCGGAGACGGCGAACATCCGGACGTCGGGGCTTGGGTCCTTGAGCTTCTCCTCCACCGCCGCCACCACGGCGGGGTCGAGGGCGATGACGGCGGGTTTCTCCCGCCGCTTGGCCGGGACGCCCGCGAGTATACCCCGGTCGCCGATCTTGCCCACCGCCTCGACCGCGAGCCAGCGGGTCTGGGGGTCGGACTGGTCGTTGAAGGCGGCAAGGAGGAGGGGGACCGTGGACTCGGCGCGGAGGTAGCCGGACATGGTCGCGGCGTTGCGGCGGGCCGCGACCGGCGCCGATCCGTCCTTGAGCGCCGCGGAGATGGCGGCGATCTCCGCCCCCTCTTCCAGCTCCCTCAAGACGATCATCGCCCGCCAGCGGACGTGCTGGTCGTAGTCGTTGAGCATCGCCCGGGCGACCGCCGGGATCGCCGGCTTGGCCATGAGCTCGTCGAGGGCGTCCAGCACCGCCTCCCGCACCCGGGCGTCGGCGTGCCCCAATCCCCCGATCAGGGGCTCGATCGCCGAGCGGTCGGAGAGGTTCCGGAGGGCGTAGGCCGCGGAGCGAGCCACCCAATACTGGGAGTCGTTGAGGAGCCGGCCGATCGGCTTGACCGCCTCCTTGATCTTGAGGTCCCCGAGGATGAGCGCCGCCTCCTTGCGGATGCCGGGGTCCTGGTTGTCCAGGGCCTTGAGGACGGCGGGGACGGCGGAGGCGCCGAGCGAGCGGATCTCGGCGGCCGCGTCCCGGATCGAGTCGAAGTCGAAGCCGCTGAGCTTGGCGATCAGCGCGTCGACCCGCGAGGGGGCGGCGGCGCTCCCTTCCGCCGGAACTGGGGCGGCGGCGGGCGGGGGCGCCGCCCCGTCCTGGGCCCGGGCCGACGGGGCGAGAAGGATGAGGACGCAGGCGAGACAGGGTATCTTGGCCATGGTCAAGCCTTCCTTTGCTTGTAATAGGTCTTATAGGTCCTATAGGACCTATAGGTCCTATTGTTTTTTGAGGATTTCCACCGGCACCCGGCAGAAGTTCTTGAATTTCTCCGCGTCCGCGCGGCTCCCCACCACCGAATCGTAGTGGATGGGAATGGCGAGACGGACCTTCAGGTGGTTGGCCGCCGCGGCCGCCTCCTCCGGGCTCATGGTGTAGGTCCCCCCGACCGGAAGGATCGCCACGTCGACCTGGAGGCCGTCGATCTCCGGGATGTAATCGGTGTCACCCGCCTGGTATATCCTCTCCCCGCCCATCTCCACGATGTAGCCCACCCAGCCCTTTTCCCGGGGGTGGAACGGCTTGTTCAGGTTGTAGGCGGGGACCGCGGTCACGATCACCCCGCCCACCGTCTCCGTCCGCCCCGGGGAGATCTTCCGGAATCCGGCGGGGAGCTCTCCCGCGCAGTCCGGGGTGGCGATGATCACGGTGTCCTTCTTCAAGAGCGCCTCCACGTCCCTCGCCGAGCAGTGGTCGTGGTGGGAGTGGGTGATTAGGATCAGGTCGGCCGGGGGCGCCTCGGACGGGAGTTTCCAGGGATCGATGTAGACGGTCTTCTCCCCCTCGATCCGGATCGAGGCGTGCCCCAGCCAGACGATTCTATTCGCGCTCATTTCCGTTCTCCCCGTGGGGCCGACGACCGCCCCGGGCGGCGTGGGCCCGCTCGCCGACAGAAAGGCGAGCAATGCCAGACTAGCTCTTAAAACAAGATCCATGGTGCCCGACCCTGCCAGCTATACCTTAGCATAGCTCGCCCAGCAGTCGTCCGTCTCATAGACCTTAACTTCCCTGAGCCGGCAGCGGCCGGGAGGGAGGTTGGCGGCGACCTTCTCGTAGAGGCGGCGGGCGATCGCCTCGGTGGTCGGCGGCTCGCCCCGAAAATCTTCGGTCTCGTTGAGGAGGCGGTGATCCCAGCCTTCCACCGCCGCCAGCATCAGCTCCCGGAGGAGGGAGAAATCGACCGCCATCCCTTCCTCCAGTGCCTCCGCCTCGGCCAAGGCCTCCGCGCGGTAGTTGTGCCCGTGGATCCGCCCGCACTCCTCCCGCCTCCCCCGGTGGCGGTGGGCGGCGCTGAAACGGACCTGAACCGCGGCGGTATACATCTTCATTCCTCCTTCCGGGCGAGGGCGGCGGCAGAGACGGCGCGGACCGGGAGGGCGTCGGCGATCCCCAACGCGATCGCCTCGGCCAGGCGATCGCGGTAGTCCGGCTTCCCGAGAAGGCCGTTCTCCAGCTCGTTGGAGAGAAAGCCCGTCTCGACCAGGACCGACGGCATCCGCGTGTATTTCAGGACGTAGAACTCGGCCGACTTGACCCCCCGGTCGGGGCCTTCGGAGGCGTCGACCAGGCGGTCCTGGATCTTCTGGGCCAGCCGGACGCTGGTCAGTATCCGCTCCGGGACGGATGGCCCCTCGCCGTTCGCCTCACCCTCCCCGTTCTCCTTGCTCGCCTCGAGCTTCAGGACCGCGTTCTCCAGGATCGCGAGCGACTGGGAGAGGAAGTCGAAGGCCGGGGCGTAGTAGAAGGTCTCCACCCCTTCGGCCAGGCGGTTATAGGCGGCGTTGGCATGGATGCTGACGAAAACGGCGGCCCGGCGGCGGTTGGCCGACCGGGCCCGCTGGCGCAGGGGGATGAACTCGTCGCCCTCCCGGCTCATGGCCACCTCGAAGCCGCGCCGCTCCAGGATCTCCCCGACCCTCCGGGCGATGTCCAGGGCCACCTCCTTCTCCTCGGCCCCGTCGTCGGCGACCGCGCCCGGGTCGAAACCGCCATGGCCGGGGTCGAGGAAGACCAGGGGCGGCCCCCAGCGGGGCGGCGCGGCGAGCTCGCCCGGGGGGAGCTCCCGGGGGAGGGTCTGGAGGGCGAGGTAGATGGGGACCATGAGCTTCCCCTCCGACCAACCCGCCGGGCCGGCCATCTCCACGGCGCGGCCGTTGATCACCGCGACCGGGCTGCCGGGGGCGAGCTCGAGCTGGAGACGGTCGGAGGCGAAGACATAGCGGAGGCCGTCGGCGGAGATCAGGCTCATCCCGTAGGCCCGGAGGATCGCGGGAACGGGGACGTAGAGCGTCCCGTTCATCCGCCGCGAGCGGGTCTCGATCTTCGCCGCGGGGCCCCGGATGATCGCGCCCAGGGCGCTTGACGGCGCCCGGGCCATGCCCACTCCGAGAGCGAGGAGGAGGAGACCGGCGGCTTTCCGGAAATGTCGGTCCGTCCTGATTATGTCGCCTCCGATATTTTCATTTTCCCCGGGCGAGATTCGTGAGAATCTTGCCCGGGGAAAATGAAGATAGAACTGAGAGAAAAACCCGGTTTCTGCATCCTCTCCCTGGCCGGGATACTGGACGCCCAATGGGCGCTCGCCATCGCCGACCGGGTCTCCTTCGCGCTCGAGCCCCATGCCGCGGGCGGCGCCCTCGACGTCGATCTTTTGATCGACCTAAGCGGCGTGAACTACATCTCCTCGGGAGGGCTCCGGGTCATCCTCTCCCTGGAGAAGAAGATGCGCGCCGGGGGCAGGAAGCTCGCGATCTGCAACCCTTCCTCCGAAACCTCCGCCGTCTTCCGCACCGCGGGCCTCTACGGCCAACTGATGGTCGTCCCCTCGGTCGCCGCCGCGGAGCAGGCTTTGTCGGCCCGCTGATCCCTTCTCGGGGATAAGGCGGGTGGGCCGGAACCCCTGGCTGTCGAACGGGGAATGCCCCCGCAGGTAATCCAAGAAGGCGTCGCGGAGGAGGATGCCCGTCTCCGTGGCGGCGCGCCCCCGGGCGAAAGCGTCGAAATAGTCCCCTCCCCCGGCCAGGAAGCCGTTGGTGGCGACCGTGTATTCCCGGGAATCCTCCGCCGGCTCGCCGCCGATCGCGAGGCTCCGCAGCCTCTGGCCGGCGGGCCGGCCGAGGTCATAGGCGGCGGTCAGCCCCGAGACCTGGATCATCCCCTTGCGAAGCGAGAGACCCTGCTCCAGGACCTCCTTGATCCGCCTTCCGGTCATCTTCATCAACACCACCTGGTCGGCGAAGGGGATCACTTCGAAGACGTCCCGGCGGGTGATCTCGCCCGCGAGAAGGGGAGCGCGTATCCCGTAGGCGTTCTGGAAGGCGACCTGGGCGCCCGTCGCCTCCCTCATGGCGTCGCAGATCAGATCGCCGAGGAGCGACTCCGCCCGGTCCGCCCCGACGATGTCCCCGATCGTGAGCCCGATCGCCTCCTCGAACCCCGCCCCCACCTCGGCCGCGATCCGGTCGAGGAGCCGGTCGACCGCGAGGTCCTTGGGGAGGGCGAGCTCGCGGTTGGCGAAGACCTGGTAGCGGTGGTCGCGGATCGCTCCCGTCCTCGGGTTGATCCAGAGGTCGAGCCGGCCGGCGGAGCGGCCGTAGCAGCCCGCCTGGCAAACCAGGGTTCCGCTCGGCCCCGCCCGGATCGGCTTTTCGATCAGGTCGTGGCTGTGCCCCCCGATGATCGCCGCGATCCCCTCCACCTCCTTGGCCAGCGCGATGTCCTCCTCCTTGCCCAGGTGGGAGAGGACGACGATCAGGCTGGCGCCGTCCTCCCGGAGGCGGTCCGCCGCGGCCCGCACCGCCGGCGCGGGCGGCTGGAAGACGACCTGGTCGACGTTGCGGGCCAGGGTGACCATCCCGGTCTCCGGGGTGACCACCCCCACGATCCCGACCTTGATCCCTTGGGCCTCCAGGACGAGATCCGCTCGGGCGAAATCGAGCCCCTTCCCGGAGATCTTCCCGACGGCGTTCGCCGCCAGGAAGGGGAACGCAGCCCGCTTCGAGAGCTCGGCCAGGTTGAGGTAGCCGTCGTCGAACTCGTGGTTCCCGATCGTCATGGCGTCGTAGCCGACCGCGTTCATCAGGTCCACCACCGCCGCCCCCCGGGTCAGGTTCCCCTCCGGCGTCCCGGCATAGACGTCGCCGGCGTCGAGGAGGATGGTCGCGACCCCCTTCTCCTCGTTCTTCGCCCTCTGCTCCTTGACCCAGCTGGCGAAGACCGCGTAGCCGCCGGTGCGGATGGGCCAGCCCCGGACCTTCTCGGGGATGACGTGGCCGTGGAGGTCGTTGGTGTGGAGGATGGTGATCTGGACGAGGTCTTCCCGCCCGCAGCCCGGGGCGAGGAGGAGAAGAAGCGCCGCCAGGGGCAACCAGAGCGGGGCGGTGGCGCGGAGGAATGTCCCGATCTTCTTCATCGGCGCGGGCCAGCGCCCGCGGTGGAACGCGGGCGAGAAGGACATCATACCTTGGCCCGCCTTCCCGCCGCAATCATTTGTCGGTCCCCGTCCCGGAGACTGGCCGGGGACTCGCCCGGTTCGGGCGCGTTGCAGGCCGCCTCTCCGCCATCGCTGAAGCTCCGGCGGACAAGTGTGAAGCGGCGATTTTTTCGATCAGACCTACGCCCCCGCGTAACCGAATCATCACGGCGGCGGCCGGGATCATCTTGACCAGGACTTCTTTTTGCCGCATGTTTAATTTCTCGGGCGCCCTCGCGCCCCGGCCAGCGCAGGGGATCAAGCACGATCAGTTCGGCCTTAAAGGATGGCGAATGGGGATGCGGACCGTCTTCACCGAGAAGCGGGACCGGAGGCTGGTCACCGCGCGGCGCGGCGGCACCCTCCGGGACGCCGATCATCGCCTGCTCGCGGCCTGGGCGGCCGATTGCGCGCAGCGCGTCCTTAGCTTCTTCGAGCGAGCGCGTCCGGGCGACGACCGCCCGCGCCGGGCGGTCGAGCGGGCGCGCGCCTGGGCGCGGGGCGAGATCACGATGGCCCAGGCCCGCACGGCCGCCTTCGCCGCCCACGCCGCGGCCCGGGAGGCTTCCGGCGCGGCGAAGGAAGCGGCGCGGGCCGCCGCCCACGCCGCGGCGGTGGCCCACGTGGCCGAACACGAGCTCGGCGCGGCGGCCTACGCGATCCGGGCCGCGCGCGCGGCGGCGAGCGCGGACAAGCGCGAGGAAGCGGGACGCCGGGAGTGCCGCTGGCAGCGCGCGCGCCTCCCCGCCGGGATCCGGAGACTGGTGCTCGACGACCAGAAGCGGCGCAACGGGAAGTGCTGGTTCCTCTTCGATCGCTAGCCCGCTTTATTCATGGATTGTCCCGGCGATACTCCTGCCCTGCCAGAAAGCCCCGCTGGTGAGCTTCCGTCCCACCACCTATTGTCCCCATGAGACTGGTGAACCCGTCGAAGAATCCATGGGAAAAATCCTTTCGGAGGACGTCTTCATTGGCCCGATCTTGATCCGACAGAATACCAAAATGCCTATCCGCTAATCGCTCCACAACCACCGGAACAGGAGAAAGCTTATGCCGTGGCATAGCCGAAGGCGTGCTCGCGCTCTGACCTGCGGAGGTTAGGGGACTCCCCGGCGATGCTGGCGAAATCGGGCTTGGAGACGGCTGCGGCTGGGGTGGCCGACTCAATTGGCAAGTGTGCCGCTCGCCATGGAAGGGAGGAGGGCCTTCCTTTATTTCATCCCCATTCTCATTCCACCAGATGTGACTTACTGTCGTGAAATTGTGCCACTCGCTTTCCTCCCATTTTTGGCCATTTTGATGCCACCAGGCAATCTTTCCATCCCCATTCCTGAATTGCAGCGTACTCTCCGTCTGTCCGCTCCAATACCAGGTGATGCCTTCCCATCCCGCTTGCCTTCAAAATATTCGCCAGAGACTTTCTTCAGTCCATTCTCATGATAAGTGACCACGGTCCCCGTAAACGGGTCTTCCGAGCCGACTTCGTAGAAAATTCCATCCCGGGGAACTAACTGCTCAAAACCAATAATCTCTCTCCCCGGGGAACCCCCGATGGAGAGCATCGCCACAAGCATTCCCGGATAGATCATCCATCTCTTCATCTTGTCGTTGCTTCGTGGCGTTGTGACCACTGGCGCTCCAAAAAATAAAATCCCGGCCGGACATCACTGTCCATAGCCGGGTCAAAACCGCCAAACTTCTTGTCCCTCTCTTGCTCTCACGGCGCCGCCCGCCGGGGTTGATCCGGCGAACCGTCACTAGAGATCATACCTCTTGGCCATGAAAGTCAATATCACAGAGAGCGCTTATCCGCGCCCCTGATCAGGCCGCTTACCATTTTGGAGATCGCTTCCATCCTTTCCCGGAGCGACTGATGGGAGTCGTCATCGAGCAATCCTTGGCGATGACCAAGATCTAGGAGGGGAACGCATTCCAGGAGGGATCCGCGAGCGATCGTGAAGAAATGGGTGCGATCGGCTTTTGTAAAGCGGCCGTTGCCTTCGGCGATATTGGCGGAGACAGAAGCCGCCGCCCGATTAAGCTGATCGGCGAGAAAATAGAAACCGCGAGGGAAAGTATTGGTCAAGGCTATGATCGCATCGGCGAAGGCGACGGATTCCTGGTAGACGCGGAGATTTTCGAATAGGAAGGCCATGACCGGGCTGGACTGAGTCTCGACAATCGATAACAGAAAATCGACCGCAATCGAACGAGGGTCTCGCAAATCTTTCGATTGCTCGACTCTCTATTGTTCGATTGCTCTATTCAGGCCGTGCCTTGCACGGCCTGAATGGAGGCGGGGGGAATCTCCCACGCACGACCAGAGCATCTTGTATATATCGTCGTATCACTATGGTATATCAGTCGTTGCGTGCATTTCCCGAAAAGCTGAACCCCGCCATAATCGCCAATAACCGACTAATAAATGACATTTTTATGACATTTCCAGATCGGCCCCGAGAGTCTCCCCTCCCCCGCCGATGCCCTTCCTGAGCCCCAGGATCGACGATCTGCAGGGGGGCCAACAAGTCCCCCTCCCCGCTCGAAAGATTCTGCTTGCACTCCCGGGTCAGGTGTGCGATATTGCCTCTAGGAAAAATGGAGGGTAGGCTATCGAGTAAGCGATCTGAGTGTGTTGGGCGCGAATTATAAACTTTTTTCCGGGAATTACTGTTGGTTATTGGTTTAACGGGTTCCCGGTTTCTGTGACCGGGAGCCGAAACAGTGGTTCCCGGTTTTGCTTTACCGGGAGCCGGAACGATCGTAACTATAGAGGTTAAAGATGAAAAAAGGCAATAGCATCAAGGCTCGGTTGAAGAAGCTGAACCAACTGAAGTCCGAAGCCCAACTCCTCGTCAAGGACTTGGGTCGGAAGATGAAAGCCGTGGTCAAAAGCCTGGAGAAGGCGAACGAAGTTCTCGGTTCGCTCCAAGGCGGACTCACGACGAAACGCCGTCAAGTCCGACGGTCTAAGGGGAAAAAGGCCCGGCGAGGGCGGACAATCCGCCGCCGGGGGAAGAAGCTCTCTGCGAAGCAGCGCGCCGCAGCAGCGCCCGCCGCCGAGGCTCAGCAGAGCTAGGCACGGTCAACCGGAAAGCGGTAGGAGCCGGTAGCTAACGACTTCAGCCGCCGAAACAAAAGGGGCTGGTCTCCTTAATCGGGGGCCAGCCCTTTATCCTTTCACCGAGCCGGAGCGGGTGTTGACCGTTTCTCCTTACCGCGCAACTGGGAGATCTCCCATCAGTCCAAAATCGCTCGGCGCGCAAGCGTCGGCTCAACGTCGCGGTTCAGGCTGCGAGACCCGCCACTGGGCGAGCTAGTCTGCAACCGATTGTTGGCCGTCTTTCCATTCTTTCCAGAAGGACACCAGTTCCTGTGCGATGGCAAAATTCATTTTGTCGTCGCCGGAAAGCCCCATCATGTCGATCGCGATTGACTTGAGGTGTTGGGCGAGGTCCCGAGCCGTGATTCCGGCGTCAAGCATTCGGATGATTGCCGGAGCATACATATCGTATTCATCATCAGGCCAAGTTGACCCGGGGCCGTAGACTCCAATTGGGTCCCACCGACGTAGCGCATCTAGCACCTTCAGGTGCCCTTTAGCATCGGGTCGTTTCAGGTATTCCGATTCCATAGTCTTCTCGGCTAACTTGCTCTTCCGCTCATTTCCCCGTTTTGCCAGATTCAAGAATACTCTCTAGCCGCGCAACATTCCATATTCGTTAAGAAGATGCAATCCGGTGATCCCATCACCGGTGGGAAACGCGGTTTTGGGCCCGTTTCGGCTCATTTTTCCCCGATTCGAGCAGATTTTTGCCCATTTATTTCTGGTTATCGACCCTGCTTTAGCTTCGGACCCGCCTCAAATGCTGCGGAAAAGCACGAAAAAGCGCGGTCCGGCGTCCAAAGGATTCACGGCTGGACAGTTGCAATTGTCGCGCTCGTTGTTCAGACCTTCCCGGAAAAATCAGGCATAAGTGAAGGAGGTGATGCAGAAGCGAACATTGAACCAGAAGGAGGCAGAGATGTTGACGCTCAACATCGGGTACAACTCCAAGAAACAAGGAGACGAGCCGTATTCCAGCGTCGGTGCGTCGTGCAACCTGGCGGTTGAGGCCAGCGACGAGCTGCTCAAGCATCCGGAAGCGTTGCAGTCCGAGATGTCGCGCCTATTCGATGAAGTGAAAGCCGCCGTCAACCAGCAGATCGCCAACGGGAACGGCAACGGGAACGGGAAAGCGGCGGTGATCGCCACTTCGGACCGCGTTACTCCGGCGACGAAGGTTCGCTCGCAGGAACCGGCGGCTGGCAACGGCCGGGATCAGATGATGACGCCTAAGCAGCGTCAATTTTTGATCTCCCTTCTGCAGCGCAAGTTCAAGGGCGGCATCCCGGCCTTCGAGGCGCACCTCAAGGAAGAGGGGATCTCGTCCCTGTCCCAACTGACTCGGAAGCAGGCGAGCCAGATCATCGACAGCCTGAACGGAGGCAGGCGATGATGAGGCCGTATCTCTCGGCGTCGTCGATCCAAACCTTCCTCAACTGCCCCAGGCTCTTCGCTTTCGTCTACGAGGAAGAGGCCCAGCCAGCGCACATCAGCTCTTCTCTCCTGCTGGGGAGCTCGATTCATGTCGCCGCGTCCAAACTCTACGAGGCGATCCGGGATAAGAAGCGGATCAGGAAGGCGGAAGTGGCGGCGGTGTTCTGCGACTCGCTCACGGCGTTACGGGACAACAACCCGCCGATTCTGTTCAACAAGGGCGAGACGTTCGCTTCTCTCATGGTCCAGGGGCTCGCGTTGATCGACTGCCTGGTGGAGAAAACGCCACGGGACGAGAAGATCCTAGAGGTGGACTGGGAAATCAACGTCCCGTTGAAGAACAGCGCGGGGAAGGACCTGGGGATTCCGCTGAAGTGCATCTTGGACAAGCTGGTCCGATTCGAGGACGGTAAAGACTGTGCGGTAGACTTGAAGACCAGCAGCCGGAAATATACGGCGGAGAGAACCGAAAACGACTTGCAAGCGTGCGCCTACTGCTACGCCCTCGCCGCAAGCAACGGCGGTGGCCCTCAGCGGTTCCAGTGGCAGGTCCTTCTAAAGACCGCCAAGCCGAGCATGGTCTTCTACGAGACCACCGTTGGCCCACGCGAGTTCGATCGGCTCTGGGCGACGGCGGAGAACGTGGTGCGCGGGATGCAGGCCGGCTCGTACGCGCCGATCATGAGCTGGAGGTGTAAAACTTGTCCCTTCGCGGAACCGTGCAAGTCCTGGGGCAGCTGACGGCTGAACCGAGCGGGGGAGCCTGGTCAAACTGGGCTCCCTCGTTCTCTTTATGGGAGGTGATTGCCCTGAAAATCATTCCAATCGTCCGGAGGTTCCTGACTTCTCTCGCGGTGGACTACAGCATGGGCGAAGACGGGAGACCTCGGATCACGATCGCGAAGGAGATCCGCCGTGCCCAGAAGAAGGATTCCGCCCATTCCACCCGAACTCGGAGGGCCGATCATCTTCCTCATCGTAGACCTGATCCGGGAATGGCTCCGAGGGAGAAGGAGAGCCCGCAGCGAGAGATAATCAGCGACCCGCCCGACAAGGACATGCCGTTCTGAGGCGGTGGGGATCGTAAAAAGAGGCGGGGGCACTCCCCTTCCTCTTTTTATCCTGGAACCGAGAATCTTGCCTCACCGTCAGGAATATCCGCGAGAAATTCTTGATTCCTCAACCCGTTGGCGGCATTATTAAAGCAGCCGGCGCTATGTGGGCCCGGCAAATGCAGGAATGGGTATATCAACAAGTTAGGCAAATATCATGGCCTTATATCGTGCGCTCCGTGACATTGAGGTGGAGAGGGGGAACATTCTGATTCCAAAGAGCACAGAGCCGTTTGTAGCGCACCCAATGTTGCCGATTACGCTTCCCTTTACGCTTGGAAAACGAGAAGAGCACGCAGTTCGCCAGCACCAGTTGAACGGCAAGTATCCGACACGTGGAGTCTCGTGCACTACGAAGCGGGAGGTTGCTCTGGAGTACGCTCGAGAAAAGGTGATTGTAAGAATCAGTGAAGAGGCGTGTGATTCACACGGGATTCAACGTTACAGAGTTAAGGATCATCTTCCTCTAGCTATGATCGAGCATCCTGAGGACGAAGAGGTTATTCTTGTTGCTGATCTGGATGGCCCGCTACCAGCCGACCTTATAGTGGAGGTGATTCAAGTCGATTCGTAAGGAGAGGCTAACAACTGCGTGGATGGAACGCTCACATAGCTCGCGTCCCCCATGTAGAGCATTCGGGCGCAGAATGGAGACTATGAATTCTGACTTGGAGAGCTATGCAAAGATCAGCTCTGCGTTTCCGCGTGGCGCTCTCCGGCTATGGAGCGCCATTGCAACAAGCCTTCGCCTCCAAATCGCGCTTGTGAACTTTCATGGGATCGAGAAGAACAAGATTCCCGCGGACCTTCTGCAACTACGAGTTGGAACCGCACTGAGCAGCATCTCGCCGCCGGAATTCGATGCCTACTGCGCGGTTACTGCCTTGTCCCAGCTAGTCTACGCGACTGCGCTTTTCGACTCGTATATCACCGATACAACACGCTTCCTGCTCATTCGCGATCCGCTGAAGCTAGGGATTCGTTCGCCGGTATCGTGGGAGACATTCCTAAATACCAGGGCACGGGTTCCAACGATTACCGAAGCAGTTACGCGCCGTGCAAGAGAGGTTGCATTCTGGCCGTTCTTGAGACGAATCGAGTATCTCAACAAGACTTTTGGCGCTGGCATTGTTCTGGCTGATGATCAGCGCACGAAGCTAGAACATTTCGTGAGTATTCGAAATGCTATTGTTCATGACCATGCGATGTTCGAGCCCATCATGCAAGGAAGCGGGGAGCTTGTTGCGCAACAGCGCCGCGCTATTCATCATGAGTTCAATGAGGACGAGATAGAAATCGCCATAAAGACGTTCTCGGCAATAGCACGCTCTATCTTCGTCGGGGTTTGCGAACGTGTGCTCAATGTCGGGAGCGATATCGCGTACATAGAATATCGCGAGCGGTTGTTCCCCGAGTTCAGAGACTTGCGTGGGTTATCGAAGGAACCCTCATCGTCGTCGGGCGACGCAATCGCAGATCCGAAAGGTGATGCAAGTGCCCGCTAACAGCCGATTGCATGTGACGCACGTGAAACGGTGTGCGCCTGAACAGAGACGTTAAGATCTAAAAGGAGGAGCCCCGGCTCCTCCTTCTCTCCCTCAATACTCTTCTGGAAACAGCACCGTCGTCACGCTCCTGTCCGCCTCGGTGATGATCCAGATCCTCGGCAATCCCCGCGTCTCGTATGCCGAAAGCAGCCGGAAGCCCTGGTCGAGCGACAGCTCGTTCTCCAGCTTATCCGCCGATGAGATGTCCCCCCAGTCTCCCCGACGGTGCCGGGCCATCGCCCGGCAGACGAACGTCGCGAACCCTTTCTGCTCCACCATCGCGTCCATCACTCCCCGCGTGACGACGATCTTTCCCGTCTCAAACAGCGTCTTCGACGCCACCGTCTCCATGTCCACCTCCCAGTTCACTTATGACTGACGGGAGGGGAGGGGGGATCGGAAGGTTGAAAGAGGACCCGCTATCGACCTAGCCAGGAGTCTCTTCCCCGGCGGGCTTTGAAGGGTGGGACCCTGAGCCCGAATAAACTCGGGGGGGCTTTACCAACCCAGGGACCGTTGTCGATGAGCGAGAGGTGACCAGCGGATGGCTGCCCGCTAGCCGTCAAAATATATCGGACCGCGAACGATAAAACCTTGACCGCACCTCCCACCGACAATATGCTCTAGGTGTAATGGACCCTGGTACTCCGACATAACTGACTTTTGTATAGAAGAACATGTTCAATCCAAGAGAGAGACGAGAACGAAAGAAGGAGATAGTGTATGCCAACGCAACAGGAACTTACTTTGCGGCAGGAAGCCGCCAAGTCGCTGGCGCGGATGCAGCAATTCAACCCCACGACAATCGCGCGAGAACAGGAACTCGGGCGAGACCTCAACTTTGCGGAGGCGATTCCTGCCGCCGAGCGTCTCATCGGCCTCTACCAACAGGTTTCTCTCCCGGTTCTTGACGATCTGCCTCAACAGCAACTGCAGGCAGTCCAGAACTGTGCCAACGCTGATTTCAACCGGCTTGAGCAGATGATGAAGTTCACCGCGAAGCAGCCAGACCCGCATGGTTTACGGAATACCCTCGTTCAGCAGTTGGACGGGGCGTATCAGGATACGTTTAGCAAGCTTCACCAGATCATTTCTTATTCAACGAGCAAGTCCGCCGACTTTAAACGACTGGAGACCGAAGCGAGGGCTATAATCCAGAAAGTTGAGGACAAGGCAACAGAACTCACCGCGGCACTTGAGAAAGACAAAGCGGCAGCGGCCAAGATCCTCACCGACATCCGAAAAGTGGCTGCAGAACAGGGCGTGTCCCAGCAGGCGGTCTACTTCCGAGACACAGCCCAGGAGCACGAGGCGCAAGCTTGTATCTGGCAAGGCAGGATCACCCGCTTTGCCGTCATCCTCGGCCTCTACGCTTTGTTGACTGTCATTCTTCACAAGCTACCGTGGATCAAGCCACACGACATATACCAGACAGTTCAACTCGCAATCAGCAAGGTGCTCATTTTCGGTGTTTTGTCCTATCTCCTGTATTTGGCGACGAAGAACTACTTGGCGCACAAGCACAATGCTGTTGTCAACAAACACCGTCAGAATGCACTGATGACCTACGAAGCTATAGTTAATGCGGCAAAGGATGCTTCCAATAAAGAGGTCATCCTAACCCACGCCTCAGCGTGCATGTTCTCGCCGCAGCAGACAGGATATTCTGGCACGCCCTCTCCCGAAGGACCGGCAGCGAAGTCGATCGTGGAAGTTTTGAGCAGTAAAGTTTTGGGACAGAGTGATTAAACCAGAGGATCCATGTTACGGCTCGCTAGCTTGCCGAACTTAACCCTCATCATTATAAATAGGGTGGATAAGGATGAAGAATCTTCATCCGATTATCGCGCGCGAGTACGAGAGATGGCGCTACGCCGTGGGAGATGCGGAGCCCTACACTGGCGAGAACATTTTGGGCATCCACGATGTACTTCGCGCCCATTTCCTGATCGCTGATTCCTTCGCGACTAGGGACGATCCGGTCGGCCTAATCGGGCCGCGCGATCTCGGCCTTCTGCATTCAGCCCTTTCGCGACAAGTGGTCTCTTTTGGCGGAATAGACAAGTGGGAACGCGGTACTGAAGTCATCGCGACTCTGTTCTATGGCCTGATAAAGAATCACCCTTTTAGCGACGGAAACAAACGCACGGCTCTGCTCAGTGCGTTATACCACATGGCGAAATGCAGTCTGACTCCTGCGGTAGGGCAGTCCGAGATTGAGAGGATTACTTTGGCGGTCGCAGAGAACTCGCTGGAGCAATACCCCCGTTTCAGAGACTATTCTAAGAAAGGCAAGGCCGATGCCGCGGTCCTCTTTCTAGCCCATTGGTTTCGGAATGCAACAAGGCAAGTGGACAAGCGTTTCTACACCATCACCTATAACGATCTTCAAACGATTTTAAACCGATATGGGTTCTACCTGGAAAACCCACGACATAACCATATAGACGTTATCCGGTACAAGGACGCTATCGTTTTCAGCCCTCTCCCTAAAAGGCAGCAGAAGAAGGTCAAGATTGCCCAGATCGGTTTGCCAAGCTGGAAAGCCCAAGTGGGGCAAGGCGCAATCAACACCGTCCGCAAAGCAACCGGTTTGACCGCGGAAAAAGGATTTGATTCACAGACTTTCTTCTACGGCCTTGATGATATGAAAACGTTGATTGATATCTACAGCGGCCCGCTCACTAGATTAAAAGATAAGTAGTGGAACACGAAATCAAGCGCCTAAGTCCGTTGGCGACTCGGGATCGCCCCAGCCTCCACGCTGATATTGGATTTATATGTTTGATTTTTAGACTCTCTTCTACCTTTCGGTACTTTCCCGGATACAAAACCGTTGTCGCGCTCCTGTCCGATTCCTTGATGCCAGAGGGGACGATGACGGCGGGGTTTACCGTTACCTGCGGAGAAAGCAGCGGAGTATGTTTTATCAGCAGGTGGTGCCGAGAATATCATGCCTCGTTGCGGTTTGCTGATCGATTGCTCCTGCTCGAAAAACCGATGCCATGAGCGACAAGCGCGTCTTCACGCAATATTTCAAGGAACTGTTCGCTGTGGCCCGGCAGGGCGACGCGCGGGAGGAAAGCTTTTACCCTGCCCTTGCTGCGATGCTCACGGCGACAGCCAGGGCAGCAGGAAAAAATCACGTTCGTGTCACCACCCTCCCGAAGCCCACGGATGCAGGTAACCCTGATTTCCGTCTTTGGGATGGCACCAACCGCATCGTCGGCTACGTGGAGGCCAAGAAACCGACCGAGGAACGGCTTGATGTCGTCGAAGAGTCCGAACAACTCACCCGATATCGGAACACTTTCCCCAACTTTATTCTCACCAACTTTTTCGAGTTCCGCCTCTACCGTAACGGTGAACGAATCCAGACTGTTCTCGCTGGGCGGCCATCCATGCTCAATCGTCTGCGGACGGTGCCAGCAGTGGAGAAACCCGAGGAGGTATCCGCTCTCCTCGATCGCTTTCTTGATTTTACCCTCCCTAAAGTGTTCACCGCAGAGTCGCTTGCTGTCGAACTCGCTAAGCGCACCCGTTTCATGCGCGATGTTGTCGCCCAACAGCTTGAAGAGGAGAAGGCGAGCCCCGACGTTCTTTCCGGCTTCCTCAAAGCCTTCCAGACTTTCCTGATCGGTACGCTGACACCGGAGGATTTCGCCGATCTCTTCGCCCAGACCATCACCTACGGACTCTTCGCCGCACGCACGCGCGCCGGGGAGGTGTTCAGCAGACGATCCGCCTTCGACAATATTCCGCACACCATCGGTGTATTGCGCGAGCTCTTCCGCTTTCTTTCCCTTGGCGATTTGCCGGATCAATTGGCCTGGTGCGTGGACGACATCGCGGAGGTCCTGGCCGTGGCTGACGCTCCCGGTATCCTCGCCCGCTACTATCGCGATGGTAAAGGTAAAGACCCGATCGTCCACTTCTACGAAACCTTCCTTGCCCAATACGATCCCGCCGAGCGTGAGCGGCGCGGCGTCTACTACACGCCTGAACCGGTGGTCGGCTACATCGTCCGCTCGCTTCATGAAATCCTGAAAAAGGAGTTCGGCAAGCGCGACGGGCTCGCCTCGGAAGGCGTGACGCTTCTCGACCCAGCGGCGGGCACCATGACCTTCATCGCCCAAGCAGCCCAACAAGCCGTTACCGAGTTCGAGTCTAAATACGGCTCTGGCGGGAGAGAGGACTTTATCCGCCGCCACATCCTCAAAAACTTTTACGCCTTCGAGCTGATGATGGCCCCCTATGCCGTCGGCCACCTCAAAATGAGCTTCTATCTGGAGGAACTCGGCCACCGTCTGGCCGACAACGAACGTGTACCGTTCTACCTCACCAACACCCTCGACAATGAAGAGCTGGAGCAAAGCCGTTTGCCCGGATTTTCCGCTCTGGCCCATGAATCCCAACTGGCCGGCGTGGTCAAAAAGCAGACGCCAATACTGGTTGTCCTCGGTAATCCACCCTACTCCGGTATCTCGACCAATATAGGGGAATGGATCACCAGTTTGATCGAGGATTATAAATACGTCGACGGGAAACACTTCGGGGAGAAAAAACACTGGCTCCAGGACGATTATGTAAAGTTCCTGCGTTTCGCTCAGTGGAAAATCGACCAGGCCGGGAGAGGCGTTGTCGGGATGATCACTAACCACGGTTATCTCGACAACCCGACCTTCCGCGGGATGCGCCGGAGCCTGATGAGGACCTTCGATGACATCTATGTCCTCGATCTGCACGGCAATGCGCTGAAAAAGGAAATTTGTCCGGACGGCAGCCCAGACAAGAATGTTTTTGACATTCGGCAGGGTGTAGCCATTGCCTTTTTCATCAAACGAAGAGGGAAAGACAAGGCCGACGCCGTGGTGCATCATGCTGACCTCTATGGACTGCGCGAGGAGAAATACACTTGGCTGGACTGCCATGACCGGGCGCGAACGAAATGGGTAAAACTGCGTCCCCCTTCGCCGTTCTATTATTTCGTGCTTAGAAACGATTCGTTAGAAGTCGCCTACCGCCGTTATACGTCAGTCGCCGAAATATTTCCGGTGACCAGCGTCGGGATTGTAACGGCGCGCGATGCACTCACTATTCACCGATCGGCAGAGGAGACCTGGAATACTGTAAGGGCATTTTCGAGAATGGACGCTGAATTGGCCCGTCAAGGATATAACCTCGGCAAGGATTCTCGTGACTGGAAGGTGGCTTTGGCACAAAAAGACCTGTGTGATTCAGGACCATCACGAGATAAGGTGACGCCCGTTCTCTACCGCCCCTTCGACCAGCGCTATACTTATTATACGGGCCGGATAAAGGGCTTCATTTGTATGCCGCTGTATGATGTCATGCGCCATATGTTGGCTGGAGAGAATTTGGCCATATTGATGCCAAAGCGCGTAGAGCAAGTGGGCACATGGCAACATGTTTTTGCTCTGGATGTCATTTCAGACCATGTAGCCGTTTCGCTGAAGACAGTCGATTATCATTTCCCCCTCTATCTCTACCCGACCGTTGACAAACAAGACCTCTTCTCTATCCACGAGTCGTCGGAACGACGGCCGAACCTGAATCCGGCAATGCTATCGGCACTGGCGAGCGCCTTTGGCAAGGAACCGTCGCCGGAGGAGATCTTCTTCTACATCTACGCCATTCTCTACTCTCCGACCTACCGAAAGAAATATTCAGAGTTCCTCCGCATGGACTTCCCCCGCATCCCGTTCACATCGGACGCGAAGCTTTTCAGGAAACTCGCTGTTCTCGGAGAGAAGCTAGTCGGGCTCCACTTGCTCAAATCGCCGGAACTCGACCCGCCCTCTTGCCGGTTCGATGGCAAGGGAGATAATCGTGTTGGCAAAGGGCGACAAGACGGACTGCGCTATGAAAAGGGCAAGAAGCGGGCATTCATCAACGCGACGCAGTATTTCGCGCCGGTGCCAGAACCGGTCTGGTCATATCAGATCGGGGGTTACCAGGTCTGCGAGAAGTGGCTCAAGGACCGTCGAGAACGCCAACTTAAACTGGACGACATCCGCACCTATTGCCGGGTCGTCACAGCTCTCGGCCGCACCATCGACATCCAGGGGAAGATTGATGCTCTCTATCCCTCCGTCGAGAAGAAGGCGCTTACTATCTCAGATCCGGGACAAGGAGATGCGGCTGGTACATCCCCAAGCAAGACTAAACGGTACGGCCTTTGACGAGCATGATCTGAGTTTTGGCTAGAAGAGGGAAATACTTCTATCTCCCAGATCGCCTCTCCCGCAGCATGCAGAACACGGGGAACGCCATCGGTAGCGAGTACCGGATCGGGAATTAATTCCGGGGACCCAATCGATTTTGGCTATCTCTTACCCCGCCGGGCTATCGTACGAGGGGGGCAGGTCAAGATTCAGATTCTGGAAAAATCCCGGGATAATTTCTGCTAAACCCCGTCTCCCTTCTGAAAGGCCAAGGTCCCGCCATCACCTCCCTCGGCCTGGTCCCCGTCTCAACCTCCGGTACTCCTCCTTCCACTTCCTCCTGAATTCCATCAGCATCGACGCTAGCTCCACCCCGCCTCCCGGCAACAGCCCCCCGCAGTCCAGGCAGACCGGATGTTCTCCCTCGAAGACCGCAAAGCCGGTCGGAAGATCGGCGTCGGGATCTCCCTCCTGGACTGGAGCCGCCGACTTCGCCATCTCGACGAAGCCAGGGATCGCCCCGGATACCGGGCAGAACTCCTCTCCACACCGGCCGCAGACCAACCGCTCCTTCCAGACCGGACGGATGCTCGGGATCATGGTCACCTCCTGCATATATGGATCGATCTCGCCGGCTTTTTCTTGCAAAAATCGGTGGCTGTCCCCCCGGGGATGGACCAAAGGGAGGCGAGGAGACGGGGAGCACGGCCTAGTCCAGGTGCCATCGCTGGAACCTGGGAATATCGAATCTTTTTATCCCATTGGAGCGCAAAGCACTAAAAATGTCTTGAAATCAGCCGGTCCCGGAGATAGGTCCACGCCCGCACGGGAATGGGGCTACCGGGGGCCAGCCCCCAGGCCGATCGCCCGTTATAGGGCATCCTGGAGGGTTATTTCCTCGAACGGGCCTGGGAAAAGTCGCTTTTCCCGTCGGAGAACCGCCGGGGGGGATAATGAGGGGACAGTGGCCTCGGCGCGGGCTGAGACCGCAGGCGACAGGTTCAGGCCGCCCCAACCAAGACGACTGCCGAGGCACAATATACCGTCGGAGAAAAATATATACTTGACAACCAAATCGCCGTCGTGGTATTATATAACCAGACTCGGACAGACGGATCAGGCTGCGCCGCCTTCCGGGGACTGGGAATTTTTAGAGCGTGAGTCTCCGCGCGAATTGCAATAGCCCGCAGTAAAGTTCGATAGTCAGTGCCCGCCTACAGTAGCTGGTAGACCTTCCTCTCCTCGAAGGCCGCCCTCCCGTCTTCCACAACCGACGGAGGTCGGCCATGACAAACTACCCGCAGTACCCCCGAGACCTGATCACCACCGCTGACGCGGCGCGCATTCTCGGGGTTTCCCCCAACACCCTCCAGATGAGGAGGGCCGCCGGCTTGCCCCCGCGCTTCTACAAATACGGGCCTGGGCGCCACACCCACGTCAGATATTCCAGGCGCGACGTTCTCGACTACCTCGCTCTCTGCCTGACGGAGCCGAAGGTGAAAGCGACCACGGAGGTGTCCCGTGGACGCAAATAGAGACGGGACTATCTCCACGCTAACGGTAGAGGAGACCAATAGGATCGCTGATGTTGCGGGAGTCATGCTCAAGCCAGCGAGCAGGGACGGACGTTCGTTCCTGGCGATCGGAGACATCGAGAGCAAGCTGCGCGATCGATTACTGAACTCGGAGTGGGCTACACCGAAGACGCGCGTCGGCGAGAAGTACATCACCGGCTTGCGCTGCCCGGCGTGCGGCCATGTTGAAGCCTGGGCGTATTTCGATCGTCCCTACACGATCATCTGCAACCGGGCGAACAACTGCGGCGTCCGGACCAAGACGCTCGAACTCTTCCCCGATGTTCTGAAACGGGTCGAGCGCGATTATCCTCCGACCGATACCGATCCGCATCGCCCCGCACGCGAATATCTACTGGGCCGCGGACTCAGAACCTCCCTCGAAGGTCTCGATTTCCGGTATATCCGGACCACTCGGAAGAATTGCGGAGGAGGAGTGGGTTTCCCGCTCGGGAAACTGGATGCCGACGGACGGCCAATCATTCTTCCCGACTCATCCCTGAATATCCGGCTCTTCGATCCTCCTCCCGACGAAGGGAAGACCCATAACGCAGGCCAACTGGAAGATCTGTACTGGGTTCATCCCGGCAAGCCATGCGACTTGACCAAGCCGGTTTACATCACCGAGGGCGTCATCGACGCGCTTGCGCTGTGGGAGATGGGTCGTCAGGCCGTCTCGGTGATCTCCGCCGGCCGAGATCCCGAGAAAGTTGCTCTGCCGACATCAATGCGGATCGTCCTCGCATTCGACAACGATGCCGCCGGTAGATCGGCGTTCCTCCGTTGGAAGAAACGCTTCCCCGGTGCCGAAGTCGTCACCCCCCCAGACAAAGCAGGCGACTGGAACGAGGTCCTGATCGCTCACGGGGAAGAAGCTGCCGATTATTTCTCGAAGAACGAGACACGGTTCCGCCAGGAGGCCGAGATTCTTTCGGCTCCCAATGCTTGTGAATACGCCAACCGGTTTAAGCAATACCACAACCATCCGGCAGGTATCTTCGAGCTAGACGGGGCGACCTATTTCGCCCCCAACGGCGGGGTTACCGAAGTCGGAGACTTCACGGTCGGGGTCGAGCATTTCCGTCTCGACCGGTCAAACGCCGATCAGATGGAGTTTCACTACCGTCTCCGAGTAACTCCCAGGGGCGAGCAGACAAAGACATTCACTGCAACCGCATCCGATCTGGCGGGGACAGAAGGGTTGGTGAGGCTCTTTCTGGAACATGCCAAGGTCCTGTGGAAAGGGAACAAGGCCGCAAGCATGGCGTTGCTGGAGAAGATCGTCTCCAGCGGCGCGCCGACGGTACGTCAGCTCTCGGCGATCGGCTACGACGAGGGCAGTAAGAGCTACGTCTTCCGGCACTTCAGAATCACCCCGGACGGCGAACAAGTCCTTCCCAACAAGCACGGAATCTTCGAACTCTCCGCACGCGATGCCCTTCGCCCAGCCAATCTGAAGATCCCCACGCTGAATCCCGAGGAAGGCATCAGCGCTCGCGATATCTTCCGCGCCATCCACGCCGCCTGGGGCATCAAGGCGGCGGTGGCGGTGGCCTTCGTCGCGGCCTCGTGGTTCATTGACAAGGTGAAGGGCAAACTGCAATGGTTCCCATTCCTGAGTTTCTACGGAGACCCCTCGTCCGGGAAGACGTTTCTGGTCACGACGATGAACAACCTGCAATGCCTGGACGAGGAAGGGCTCGCGATGAACAGGGTCAATACTGCCAAGGGCGAGCTCCGCACCCTAGCCCAGATCAGCGGCATGTCCCGAGCTCTCCTGGAAGGGAACAAGGAAAAGTCGGCCCGGTTCGATTTCGACCAGCTGCTGACCATGTATAACGACAGCCCGCTCCAGGTCCGCGCCCAAAAGAGCAACGACAACCTGACGATACTGATGGAGTGGAAGGGAGCGCTGATCTTGGTCCAGAACCAGGAGCCCCTCCGAACGGTCGCCCAAAAAAGCCGCGTTGTATCCATGAAGTTCCTGGATACCGATATCGACGACACCAAAGAGGCTTTCGCGCGGGTGCAAGCGATGAAAAAAGCGCATCTGGCGCACTTCTTCGTCGAGGTGATGCGCCAGCGCAGAAAGTTCGAAACTGAATGGTACGACCGCTATCTCAAAATCTACAACGACCTGAAGGCTGAGATTCCAGACGACCGCATCCGGGGAAACCACGCCATCATCCTTGCCTTCTACGACATCCTGCGAGAGATCCTGGGATTGGAGATCGACATCCGGTCCTACGTAGTCGAGATCGCGAAAGAGAAGATCAAAGCTTGCCGCCATCACGTTGCGAGCCTGGCGGATTTCTTTTTCCAGACACTCGATCTTCTGCCGTCAGAGAAGCGTGACCGATGCGTCGCGTTTGATAGAAAGGGGAAGATGCACGTATTTCTGCCAGTCGCGCTCAAGCTCCTCAGGGAAGAAGATCTCCTGATCAACCCGAATCAGACTCAGCTGTATGAAGCGTTGCGCGAGCACCCCGCCTTCATAGACGACCGGCATAGCTCGCGGAAATTTCAGGACAGCCCTGGGAGCGCCCCCAAACGCATCTGGTTGTTCGATCCCGAGAAACTCGTTCCAGAGGACGGAAGCGGCGATGACGACGCAACCGATGGGGAGGATGGAGAAGGGGAAGAAGACGACATCAACGAAGATCTGCGGGGAGCGCCGATGGACTGATCGGGCTACGTCGGCTACGGATGGATACAGCTATGGCTACACTTACAAATAGTATAACTCCTTATAAATACAGTAGTTATATCACTTCTATAATGTTTGTAGACCTTGTAGCCGGGGAAATGGAGCCCGGCCGGGATCGCTGACATGGCCGGATTGTTCGATGAAATTCGGAAGCGGAGCAGACGACCTGCACGTAACGAATCATTGGCTACAACGCCTACACCACCGCCAATCGCACTTAACCAATTAAGCCGCAACGAGATGGGAGTAGCCACACCATCGGCTACAACCAGGCTACAACGGATACAAGACGCGGATGTCGAGGAATACCGGAAGACCGGACCGCGCGAAGTGACCCTGGCTACCCCGTGGGGCAACGCTTACCTGGTGAAAGAGCGGACCGGGGCCGAGCGATTTGAGATCACGCCCGAGGAGTTACAGAAAGTCGCCTCCATGCGGGCCATGTTCGACGCGGAGGTAGTGGAGATCGGTTATACCAAACCACAACAGGACGGTCCCGAGAGGACCGAGGAGAACCCGAAATGAGTAAAATTCCAAAGACCATGCGAGTGAAGGCCACTTACGGCCGGAAAGTCCCAGCGGCGGAGAAATTCTCCACCGACTACGTTGAACTGGGGATGGAAGTCGATGTCGAGATCGGAGACGAGAGAACCTATGCCGACGCGGTGGCCAAGTGTTTCGCCGACGTTAAGGCCAGCGTTGATCGCGAGATCGAACGATCCAAGCAAGTGCAGGTCAGGCCGGCTGGATACGTCCGCCATCCCGATGATCACGACGAATACATCGTCATCCCGGCTAAGGACGCTGAGGCGATGGAGCGGGACTGCGGTTGAAATAGTTTGTGGGCGGTTTATAATGCCGATAACCACACGCTTGGATTGGCCCCGCAAATGAAAACCGCCCTTATCCGACTTCTCCTATTTTGGATATGTTTATCTTTATGGGTAATTGGAGCAGCCTGGATTGACTGGCGTGTTCTCCGACTTCCCATTTGGCTATCTCGTACCACGTCGTTAGCGATTCTATTTATATTCGGGTATTTTGCGCGAGAAATATATCGATGGTCTCCCCGCGATTTTCTGATCATTTTTGCAACCTTGATCCTATTGGACTTGTCGTTAGGGGCTCGGCTTGATTGTCTCAAGCCAGGATTCACGGCGGCACGTTTCTTTCATCATCTGCTCGACACAGACAACCTACAGCACGCAGGCATTCTGGGTTTAATAATGGGCGTTCCCTGGTTCTCCGGATTCGCCATCGGGAGCCTGATCTTGCGTCGTCGAGAACGGCGAAAGATCACTGCAAATGCCGACGGAGTGAACCTTCCATGAAATGCCCGCCCAAGATCTTCAAGGCCGAACTCGCCGCGCTCAAGCAGGACATGCTGACCCTGCCGGAGGATTATAAGAGGCAGATCAAGGGGGCGGGAATCAACAAGGTCTATCGTTCGGTCGAAGCCTTCAAGCGCGACTACCTGACCTTGCATTGGCTCCATCTCTACGTCGGAAGCAGGGGGAAAAAGGTCGCGCTGGTAGTCAAGGAGCTCTTCAGTCTGTATCCGGAGTTCAAGCGGGAGATCGCACGGAAGAGGACGACTTTCCCAGCAGTCGAGGGGCAACTGAACTGCGACGATGAGGACCTGCTCCAGTTATGGATGCGGAAGCAGCCGGGTTACTACGGGAAGGGATTCGGAGCGATAGCGTGGTTGGGCTTCCGGTCCAGCGAGGTGAACTGGTTCTTTGTCTGGCGGAAACAGCTGAGATATACGCCCGAAGGCCCGGCCTTCATGTCCTACGAGGTGTGGTTCGAAAAGATGAGGGCGCCGCCGAAGAATGTACTCGCCGAGGTCAAGGTGACAGCGGAGGATTACAAGGCAGTAGCGAAGGGGCTTCCCAGCGTGGCTCAGCTCTATGCCGATCACGGTGGAAAGGTGATGGTGGTGCCTGTCGGCTCGTGGGGAGAAGTTCCCTCCGAATTAAGACCGGCGATAGATAAAGCGTATCTGATGAAGAAGCTGCGCGAGTTGAATGGCAAAATAGAAGAATCTGGTTCTGGATTTGGTGATCGTCTGCCCCATGCCGTATCGGCGAAAGATTTAGCCCGCCTTTTCAGTTTGAGCGAGCGGACCATCCAACGGTGGGATCGAGATGGATTCTTGACGCGATATAAAGGCCCTCATGCTGGGGAGGGGAAAAAGGCCCCTGTAAGATACAATGTTAAAGACTTCATCCGGTTTATGGAAACCAATCCCGAGTCCCGGATTGGGAGAACGGGGTCGAGAGCGGGAGACTGGGTCCGCTAAATCGGCAGTTGGTTGATCGCCCCCGCCATGCTTTTCATGTCGGGCTCTCGGGCATATCCGAGGGTCGTTTCGAGGTCTTTGTGGTGGGCCAATCGCTGAATGATTCGGGGATCGCGGATTTTCCCCGATTCGAAAAGGTGAGTGACGAACGTCGACTTAAAGTCATGTAGAGTGCCGTCCAATAATTTGAGCCGCCTCAGTAGCCGCTTGAACTCTCGTCTGAGCTGATTGTGTTTAGTCCCCCTGGTGCTCAGCTCGTCTGGGAAAATATAGTCGTTCGGCTTCTTCCCCTCCGTCCTCTTCGTGTAGATCGGAATCAGGCGGGCATTGATCTGATGCCACTCATCTCTCTTGGCCTTGATGTTATGGTAGCAGATCACGGGAGGCTTGCTGTCGAGGTTGATGTCTTTGACCTGGATGTGGCAGGCCTCTTCGAGTCGGAATCCCGATCGGTAGAGGACTTCGTAAAAATCTAGCTTGTCCCCTGCCCTCTTGAATATCTGCTTCAGCTCTGCGAGGGTAAACACCCGAGGGGCCTTTTTATACGGAGTCGGCTTGACGACTTTGGAGAGTGGGTTAGCGGTGGTGTAGTCCATCCGGATGGACCAGTTGTAGAAATAGTTCAGGATCTCCAGGTCCTTCTTTACCGTAGCCGGAGATTTTTTCAGTTTCAGGCGGTAGACCTTGAAATCCTCCAGGACACGGGGAGATACCTCGTCAAGCCTCTGAATCCTGGGATAGTTGTCTCGGAGCCACACGGAGAAGATCTTGAAGACGAACCGGTCCTTGTAAAAGGTCCGGAGCTGCTTTTCAACTTTGCGAGCTTCGAGGAAACGCCGGATAGCCTCGTCGATGGACAGATCCTGGAGCGGGATTCGCAGTCTCGGCTTCTCAAGTTCGACCTCGATCTCCCGCTTTAGCCGTTCGACTTCCTTGAGGTTGGACGAGATTCTCTTGCGGATGCGGTTCCCGTGAAGATCGGTATAGTTGATTCCGTAGATGATCGAACCGTCATCCCGCTTGTATTTTGAGATCGTGGCCATTCTGGAACGCTATGCGAGGCTACGTATGAAAGTCAATATAAAATGTCATTTTCATGACATCTCGCCATATTGAAATAGCCGTAACCGCTTATACCACAAGCGATTACGGCTATTGAGTTGGAGGCGGGGGGAGTCGAACCCCCGTCCTGTGGCAAATCCCTCCGGTCGTCTACAGGCTTAGACGGTCTTTTGCGTTCGCCCCCGATAGCTCCGGCCGACAGGATCGGTCGGGGACTAACCACCGCGTGTCAATCTCGCCCCTTCCCCCGGCGATTCAGGGTTGGGACCAGCCCGCTTCCGTTCGCCCATCCCCGCCCCGCGGGCCGGACAGGGTGGACGTGGCGGCATTAAGCCGCCATTACAAACTGCTCATTGGCAGTTATCATTGTGCCAGGTGTTTAGAGAGGCCTCCCGGCAACCTCTGCCTGCGGAACCGGCTTCATCGCCCCAGTCGAAACCGTTTCGCCCCCTTTTTATCTCCCGGTGGGAGATAAAAAGAATTATCAAAGAGCTTCTTTTCATTTTCCCAAGAGGAAAAATGAAAAGGGTAAACCAACAGCCGCCCATAAACTAACCCATCGCCGGGCGAGATGCAAGGGCGGAGACCCAGGGGATGGACGGGATGGGCGATACGGACTAAAAGGACGGCCCGGCCGAGCCGGTTGGGAGGAGCAGCCGAGGGCAAGAAACGGCTCGGTGAAAGCGATCAGAGGGAGCGGCCCAGGGCGAAGGCTTCGGCCAGGAGCCGCCGGTCGGACCGGACCGCGCCTTTCCTCCCCGCGCCGGGGGCGAGTATCCGCCCGGCGAGTTCCATCTCGAGGTAGGCAAAAGACTTCTCGAACATCCCGATGAGCGGAAGGGCGGCGGAGGGATCCTTCTCCTCGAAGGGGACGGCGAGCGCCGCCTTTTTTCCGCGAATCAGGGCGCGGTGCTTCGGGGAGTTGAAGTAGACGAAACGGTCCAGGAAGGCCTTGCACAGGGCGGTGGGGCCATACCAGTAGACCGGTGTGCCGAAGACCAGGGCGGCGCTGGAGGCGATCTTCGGGTAGAGAGCGATCATATCGTCCTTCTTGGAGCATCCCCTCCCCCGCCAGCAGGCGTGGCAGCCGTCGCACTCGCCGATCCGGAGCTCGGCCAGGCGGACCAGCTCGGTCTCGGCGCCGGCGGCGACGGCCCCTTCGAGTATCCCCGAGACGAGGATCTCGGTGTTGCCGTTCTTCCGCGGGCTGCCGACTATTCCCAGGATTCTTCTCATGGCCGGCTGGAATTCTAACCTGATGGACTTGATGGACTTTATGGACGAGATGGACCAGATGGACGTGATGGAAGCGGCCGGACCTTTCAATCGTCCATTTTGTCCATGGAGTCCATCGGGTCCTTCGCCGGCGAGTGCTCTTCGCGCAGCCGGTTTCTAATCTCGGTCAGGATGTCGTAGTAGCGCCAGGCGGCGGGAGGGTCGGGCTCCTGGTGATGGTCGGGCTTCAGAACCAGATCGCCGGTGGAGAGAAGGACCTTCTTCACCTCGGGGTTCTGGCGGACCTTTTCCCAGGTCGCTTCCACGATCAGGCGGTAGTGCTCACCCGGATCGATCGGACGGTAGGGGAACTGGCGCCCCTCGAACGACACCCAGTCGATCCCCATCGTCTTCATGTTCTCGCTGGCCAGGTTCCCCGCTTCCTTGCCCTCGAAACTGACGAGCCCCGCCACCTCCTCTCGGGTGTATTTCCAGGTCAAGCCGGCGAAGGTCGCCCGCGGATCGTCGGGCGACTCGGGGTATTTCATCATCTGCCAGAAACCCTCCAGGCTCGCGTAGCGCTTGCCCCGGAACTCGAACGGCGTGGCGGCGAAGTTGGAGAGGAGGCCAAGCTCGTTCCGCTTGGAGAGGATAACCTCCCCGGGACCGGCCGCCTGGGGGAGGATCTCCCAGGCCGGAGCCCCCTCGGCGGAGACCGGGGCCCACCAGCGGCCGGGATAGCGAGAGTCGCGCACGATTCCGTCCTGGGGTGACGCATCCGCCGGCTGGCGCTCTTGACACCCCGCGCCGGGAAACAGCGCCAGCGCCAGGACGGAGGCCATCGCGGACGCGATCCTCATGCCGCATTTTACCTCATCGGGGGCGAGAATGTGAGTGACGAAAAAATCATGCAAGAAAACTCCGGCGAGAACTGTCCTTATCTATGGCGAGGAAGTGATGGACGGTATGGACGAGATGGACGGTATGGACAAGATGGACAAAATGGACAAGACGGACGAAATTGACCTATGACCGACCCGGGTTATCGCGAACCGCTGATACCGAAACACGACGGCTACCGGAAGCTCGTGGGCTTCCAGATCGCCCAGCTGGTCTACGACCTCACAGTCCGTTTCTGCGAGCGTTACGTCGAGAGGATGAGCCGCACGCGCGACCAGATGGTCCAGGCCGCCCGCTCCGGCGTGCAGAACATCGCCGAGGGGTCCCAGGCGAGCGGGACCTCCCGAAAAACTGAGCTAAAACTTACCAGCGTGGCCCGGGCGAGCCTGGAGGAGCTGCGCCTGGACTACGAGGATTTTCTCCGCCAGCACGGCCTTAAGCTCTGGCGGCGGGACGACCCGCGCCGGGCCGACCTGGTGGCGCGAAGATGCGCCACGGCGGATGCGGTGGCGGCGTGGGTGAGGGAGAAGGCGCGGGAGGAACGGGCGGGAAAGGATGGACTATATGGACGATATGGACGTTATGGACGAGATGGACATAAAAAAAACCCTCCGCAGCCCGGCCCATCCCTATCGCCCATTCCGCCCATGCCGCCCTTATCGCCCAGGCCGCCCATATCGCCCATGCCGCCATTAGCACCCATGCCACCCTTATCGCCCAGGCCGCCTTTATCGCCCAGGCCGCCTTTATCGCCCAGGCCGCCCTTAGCGCCCAGGCCGCCCTTAGCGCCCATAACGTCCATGACGTCCATACCGTCCATATCGTCCATGCCATTCATGAAGTCCCTGCCGCCCATCGAGTCCGCCTATCCCGGGCTATCGGCCAACGCGGCCCTCGTCCTGATCGGAGTGGCGGTCTCGCTCCTCGACCGCTAGATCGCTTCACTGGCCCGAAGCTTTGCAAGAGAAGGCGGCTTCACCGAGAGGCTCTATCGGACGAGGCAGAAGGCCCGGCGTTCTCAACAGACGATTGAATAGGATGGAATAGGATACTACCGACCAGCCAAGCCCATCTTATTCAATCGTCTGCTGAATATTATTAGCGGGCTTTGGTCCGCAGGGCGCGGGCGAAGGTCCGGACCCGCGGAAGGGAGACCGGGTTGGTGGTGATCCCCTTCTCCTTCAGGGCGGTCCCGACGATGAAGCCGTCGACAAAGGGGAGAAAACCGGCGAGGTTCTCCGGGGTAGTCCCCGAGCCGATCAGGATCGGGAGGCCGGGGACGGCGGCGCGGACCCGCTTCACCCGGGAGAGCTCCGTCGCCTCGCCGGTCCCGGAACCGGAGACGATCAGCGCGTCGGCGAGCCCCCGGTGGGCGGTGTCCTTGGCCGCCCCCTCCAGCGAGTAATCCCCGAGCGGGGCGGAGTGCTTGACCATCACGTCAGCCCAGACGGCGATGGGGGCTTTCAGAGCGGCCCGGGCGCGGATGGTTTCGGCGGCCTTCCCCTGGACGATCCCCTGGTCGGTGACCATCGCGCCGGAGTGGACGTTGACCCGGATGAAGTCCCCGCCCGCGGCCAGGGCCACGGCGAGGGCCGAGCGGGCGTCGTTCCGAAGCACGTTGATCCCCATCGGGAGGGAAACCTCGGCGCGCAGGGCCCGGCCGACCACCGCCATCGCCGCCACCGTCTCGGGGGGGACCCGGTCCGCGAAGAAGGGGACGTCCCCGTAGTTCTCCATGATCAGGGCGTCGGCCCCTCCCTCCTGGAGGGCGAGGGCATCCTTGAGCGCCCGGGCGACGATCGGCTCGAACGACCCTCCGTACTCGGGGCTCCCGGGCAGGGGGAGAAGGTGGACCATGCCGACGAAAAGCTTTCCCCCTCTCGAAAAAAGGGTAGGTTTGGATTTCATGGCTCAGAGTTCCTGGTGGGAGAAACTAGCGGAGTGAAGGATTAATGTAGCAACGGAGTATTGGAGTACTGGAGTATTGGAGTACTGGAGAAGGCTGCTTACAGATCACATTACTTCATCACTCCACTACTCCATCACTCCATTACTCCGACACTCCATTCAAGAGTTTTTTGAGCGTCTCGCTGAGATCCTCCGGCCGACAGGTCACCGCGGCGGGGGCGTCGCGGCGCTTTAGCTCCAGCTCGCCGGTCTTCAGGAACTTCCTCCCGATCGTGATCCTAAGCGGGATCCCGACCAGGTCGGCGTCGTTGAACTTGACCCCCGCTGAAACGGGGCGGTCGTCGTAGAGGACCTCCCAGCCCTCCCCCTCCAACCGGTCGTGGAGAGAGGCGGCGACGGAGGCGATCTTCTCGTCGTCCTGGTTGAGTCCCTGGACCAGGACCTGGTAGGGGGCGATGGAGACCGGCCAGACGATCCCCTTGGCGTCGTGGGACTGCTCGACGACCGCCGCCACCACCCGGCTCACGCCGATCCCGTAGCAGCCCATCACCGCCGGGATCTCCTCCCCCGTCTCGGTCTTGACCAGGGCCCCTAGGGCGGAGCTGTACTTCGTCCCCAGCTTGAAGGTGTGGCCGACCTCGACTCCCCGGGAGAGGGCGAGGGGGGCGCCGCAGCGGCCGCAGGGGTCGCCCGCGGCCGCCACGGCGAGGTCGTGGAACTCTCCGATCGCGCAGTCGCGCTCGAGGCTGACGTGGAGGAGGTGGCGGTCCTTCGCGTTCGCCCCGGTGATCCCGTCGGAGATCGAGTCCACGGAATAGTCGGCGACGACCCGGATCCCCGGCAGGCCCACCGGCCCGGCGAAGCCCAGCGGCGCGCCGGTCGCTTTCTCGATCGTCTTCTCGTCAGCCAGGGCGACCTGGCCCGCTCCGAGGAGGCGGCGGAGCTTCCCCTCGTTGACTTCGCGGTCGCCCCGGACCAGGACCGCCACCGGCGCTCCGTCGGCGACGTAGATCAGGGTCTTGATGAAGCGCTCGGGGCCGGCCCGGAAGAAGGCGGTAAGCTCCTCCACCGTCCTCAAGTCGGGTGTGTCGACGGCCCGGAGCGGCTCGGCGGTGCGCGCGGCCTTCCCCCCGGAGGGGCGCCGCTCCGCTTTCTCGGTGTTGGCGGCGTAGCCGCATTGCGCGCAGGAGGCGAGGCAGTCCTCCCCCGACTCGGCCGGGACCATGAACTCGTGGGAGAGGTTCCCGCCCATCACGCCGGTGTCGGCCTCCACGACCCGGATCTGGAGCCCGCAGCGCGCGAAGATCCGGACGTAGGCTTCGTACATCTTCCGGTAGGACTCCGCCGCGCCGGCGTCGTCGAGATCGAAAGAGTAGCCGTCCTTCATGACGAACTCGCGGCAGCGGATGAGGCCGAAGCGGGGCCGGATCTCGTCCCGGATCTTGGGGGCGATCTGGTAGAGGTTGACGGGGAGCCCCCGGTAGGAATCGATCTCGCGCGCGACCAGGTCCGTCACCACCTCCTCGTGGGTGGGCCCGAGGACGAGCTCGCGCCCGGAGCGGGACTTGGCCCGGAGCATGATCTCGTCCATGATCCCGAAGCGGCCGCTCTTCTCCCAGAGCTCCCTGGGCTGGAGGATCGGCATCAGGATCTCCAGGGCGCCCGCCCGGTCCATCTCCTCCCGGACGATCCGCTCCACCTTGCGCAAGACCCGGAGGCCCAGCGGAAGGAAGGTGTAGAGACCGGAGGAGAGCTTCCGCATCAGACCGGCCCGGATCATCAGGATGTGGCTTATGATCTCCGCCTCCTGGGGCGCTTCCCTTAAGGTCGGGATCAGTGTCTTGGTCCAGCGCATGGGTCAAATGCTCAAAGGTTCACGGTTCAAAGGTTCACGGTTTAAAGGGTCCCGGTTCAAAGGTTCACGGTTCAGCGGTTGGACAAGAGCCGAGCTGCAACCGTGAACCGCTGAACCGTGAACCGTTGAACCCTGGAACCTTATTTCTTTTTCAGTTCGCGGTACTTCTCTTCCCAAATCTTGGCCTGCATTTCGTCCTGGAGCTTGTCCCGGTAGAGGCGGTAGAGGCGATAACAGGGCGAGGAGTTGTCCGGTTCCGCCGCGGCCCAGGCCCGATACTGGGCGGCGACCTCCTCCCACCTCTCGAGCTTCTCCAGCAAGTCGATCAGACGGCGGCGGGTCCTCCCGCTGGCGGCGGGGGCCTGCTTGATCTTCTCCGCGAGAAGCGAGATCGTCTCCTCCCGGTAGCGGCGGGACGCGGCGGCGTCGCCCGCCTTCTCGGCGAGGTTCGCCAGGCGCCGGAGGGCGTCTTCCCGATCGCCGGTCGCCGGGGCGGACTTCTCCAGGAGGGCGATCGCCTCGCGGTAGGCCGCCCGGGCCTCCTCTTCCCGCTCCAGCTTAACCAGGATATCCCCCGTCTCCTCCACCGCCTCCGCGCGGGCGGCGCCCTTAAGATTCCCCGCCGTGTCGCGATAGGCCTGGAGGGCCTCCTCCCGGCGGCCCGCGGAGGCGAGCAGGGCGGCGCGCCGGAGGCGCAGACGGGCGGCCTCCGCCGGGGCGGCGAACCGGGCCGCCCGCTCGTATTCGGCGATCGCGCCCGCGCTGTCCTTGTTCCTCTCCATCAGGCGGGCGCAGCGTTCGGCGAGGTCCGCCCGGTCGGCCCGCGGCATCCCCTCCAGCTTCCGGTAGACGGCCAGCGCGCCGGAGTAGTCTTTCCTCCGCTCCAGGAACTGGGCGGTCTTGAGAAGGACCTCCTCCTTCTGGCCGGGCGCCAGCTTGAGGGTCGCGTCGTATTGGGCTCGGGCGGCGTCGTATTCGCCCATGTCCTCGAAAATCGAGGCCAGGCGGAGCGAACGGTCCAGCCGCTGGGCGGCCGTCTGCCGCTCGCCCTCCCGCATCTCCTGGATCAGGCGGCCGTAGTATTCGCGCGACCGGGCCTGGTCGCCCATCAGGCCGTAGAGCTGGGCGATCTTCTCCAGGTACTCGGGGCGGGAGCGGCGGTCGGACTGGAGGAGGAACTTGTACTCCTGGATCGCCAGCTCGTACTTGCCTTCCTTGACCCACTTGGTCAGCCGCTGGCGGTAGAGCGACTCCTGGCTCTCCTTCTGGGTGAGCCGGGCGAGCTCCCGCTCGATCCGGGCGTTCTCCCCGTCCCCCATCAGCTGGTAGATCTCGGCGATCTTGCGGTGGCAGTAGGAGGAGCGGGAAGGGTCGGTGATCATGTCGAATCGATACTCGTTGATCGCCTTCTCGTATTGGCCCGCCTTCACGTAGATCTGGGCGATCTTCCGGCGGGCGGAGGAGGCGGCGGAGGGGTCCCGGACCGCCTTGAGCTCCTCGGCCTGGACGGCCCGGGCGACCGCGGCGAGATCGGGGCGGGGCGTGGCGGCTCCGGCGGGGCCGCTCGCCGCGGCGCGCGGCGCGACCGTCTTCACGAGCAGGACGGCCAGGGTCCGCCGGTCCCCCGCCGCGACCGACCCGGGCCAGGGCGGCTCCTCGTCGGTGAGGAGGACGCCCCAGGTCCCCGAGACGAGGAGCGCGTCCCCCGCGGCGAGCGTCGAGAGAAAGGGGGAGGCGGCGCGGGCGGACTTCTCGTCCAGGAAGCCGGTCCACTCCTCCGTCTCCAGGACCCAGGGGTAAGCGGGATCGAAGTTCCGCTCGTCCCGGGCGAAGGAGCGGAAGGTTCCGGTGACCGTCGCCTCCTCTCCGGCGTCGTCCAGGAGGTCCTGGGGCAGGGTCCCGGCAAGGTCGGCGGGGACGGAGAAGACGATCTCCGCGCGGGCCGGGCGGGCGAGCAGGAGCGCCGGGAGGAGGAAGATGAAACCCGCTGTCCAAAGCGCCTTCACCGCTCTATAGCCTTTTCCCGTTCCGCCGGACGCGGGACGGCGGCCGGCGGCACCCGGGCGGGGACGAAGACGATCGCCCCCTTCTTCAGGTCCACCCGGATCCGGGATCCTTCCGGGATCCGGGAACGGAGAAGCTCCTCGGAAAGGGGGTCCTCGACCAAGCGCTGGAGCGCCCGGCGCAGGGGCCGGGCTCCGGCTTTCTGCTTCTCGCAGTCCCGGACCACGAACTCCCGGGCCTTCGGGCTCAGCTCCAGCGAGATCCTCCGGTCCTTGAGGCGCTCGGAGATCTCCCGCATCTCGATGTCCGCGATCCGCTCCAGGTCCTTCCCGTTCAGGTGGTGGAAGACGATGACGTCGTCGAGGCGGTTCAGGAACTCCGGCTTGAAGATCTTCTTCATCTCCGCCATCAGCTTCCCCTTCATCCCCGAGAACTCCTCCTGCGCCGAGCGGGCGGAAAAGCCCACCGTGGTCTCCTTCTGCAGAAGCTCCGCCCCGGCGTTGGAGGTCATGATCACCACCGTGTTGCGGAAGTCGACCGGACGCCCCCAGGAGTCGGTGAGCTTCCCCTCCTCCAGGATCTGGAGCAGGATCCCCATCACGTCGGGATGGGCCTTCTCCACCTCGTCGAAAAGGACCACGGCGTAGGGCCGGCGACGGACCCGCTCGGTGAGCTGCCCGCCCTCCTCGAAACCGACGTAGCCGGGGGGGGAGCCGACCATGCGGGAGACCGCGAACTTCTCCATGTACTCGGACATGTCGATCTGGATCAGGGCGTCCTCGTTTCCGAACATGAACTCGGCGAGCGCCCGCGCGAGCAGGGTCTTCCCCACCCCGGTCGGCCCCAGGAAGATGAAGGAGCCGATCGGCCGGTCGGGGTCCTTGAGCCCCGAGCGCGAGCGGCGCAAGGCCCGGGAGATGGCCGAGATCGCCTCCTCCTGGCCGATCACCCGGGTGTGGAGCTCGCCCTCCATCTTGAGGAGCTTCTCCGCCTCGGTCTCTTCCATCCGGGCGACCGGGATATCGGTCCAGCGGGAGAGGACGCTGGCGATCTCCTCCTCGTCCACGGTGACCTTCTCCTTGCTCTTGGTCTCCTTCCAGGTGTCGAGCTCCCGCTTGAGCCGCTCCTGGGCCCGCCGCTCCTCGTCGCGCAGACCCGCCGCCTTCTCGAAGTCCTGGTCCTTGACCGCCTGCTCTTTCTCCTTCTGGATCTCCTCCAGGCGCTTCTCCAGCTCCTTGATCTCCGCCGGGCGGGTCATCACCGCGATCCGCCGCCGGGCGGCGGCTTCGTCGACCAGGTCGATGGCCTTGTCGGGAAGGTAGCGCCCGGAGAGGTAGCGGTCGGAAAGGCGGGCGGCCGCCGCCAGCGCCTGGTCGGTGATCTCGGCGTTGTGGTGCTGCTCGTACTTCTTCCGCAGCCCCTTCAGGATCTCGATCGTCTCCTCCACCGTGTTGGGGCGGACCTTGATCACCTGGAAGCGGCGCTCCAGGGCGGCGTCCTTCTCGATGTATTTCCGGTATTCGTTCATCGTGGTGGCCCCGATGCACTGGAGCTCGCCCCGAGAGAGGGAAGGCTTCAGGATATTGGAGGCGTCGATGGCGCCCTCGGCCGCCCCCGCCCCCACGATGGTGTGGAGCTCGTCGATGAAGAGGAGGACGTTGCGGGAGCGCTTGATCTCGTCCATCACCGCCTTGATCCTCTCCTCAAACTGGCCGCGGTATTTCGTCCCCGCCACCATCAGGGCCAGGTCGAGAGTGATCAGCTTCTTCTCCCGGAGGATCTCGGGGACGTCGCCGGAGACGATCCGCTGGGCCAGCCCCTCCACGATCGCGGTCTTGCCCACCCCCGCCTCCCCGATCAGGACCGGATTGTTTTTCGAGCGCCGGCAGACCACCTGGCTCAAGCGCTCGATCTCGGCGTCCCGTCCGATCACGGGGTCGAGCTTCCCCTCCCGGGCGAGCTCGGTCAGGTCCCGACCGAAGGTCTTCAAGGCCGGCGTCTTCCCCGCGCGCTTGTCGCGCCCGTCCGCGGGGGAAGCTTCCGGGCCCGCCTTGGGCCCGTACTCCATCTTGAGCTTGTCCAGGATCCGGCCCCGGGTCTCCTCGAGATCCACCGCCAGGTTCTTGAGGACCTGGGAGGCGACCCCCTCCCCCTCCTGGAGAAGGCCCAGGAGGAGGTGCTCGGTGCCGATGTAGCTGTGCTGGAGCTTCTTCGCCTCCGCGACGGCGAGTTCGATCACCCGGCGGGCCTTGGGGGTGAGGGGGACTTCCCCCGCCGTCTTGGTCTCGGGGCCGGTCCCGACCGCGCGCTCCACCTCCATCCGGAGGGTCTGCAAATCGACCCCCATCTCGCGCAGGACGTCCACCGCCACCCCCTGGCCAAGGCGGAGCAGGCCGAGCAGGATGTGCTCGGTCCCGATGTAGTCGTGGTTGAAGCGGTCGGCTTCCTTGCGGGCCAGGATGATCACCTGGCGGGCGCGGGGAGTGAATTGGTCGAACACGGCGATCTCCGATCAGGGCGTTGAGTGCTGGAATGGGTTTTGTTTCACCAGGGACGATAACCGTGCAAGCTGTAAAGTGTCAGGTGTAATGAAGGCTGGCTGGCCGACCGGTTCCTTATACCTTACACATTACACTTTACACCTTCCTCACTTCCTCCCCTCCGGGGCGCGGCGGTGGTCCCCCTCCAGCTTCTCCCGGATCAGGGAGGCGCGAAGCTCGTCGCGGCCGCGGGTGGAGAGGGCCTTGCCCGCGAACTTCTGGAGGTGGGCCGGCTGGGTGGAGAGAAAGAGCTCGTTGAGAACCACGCGCGAGACGCCGGGCAGGAGGCCCATGTCCACGCCCAGGCGAAGGCCGGAGAGGAGATCGAGCGTCTCCCCGGAGGAGATCAGGCGGGCGGAACGGAGGATCGCTGCCGCGCGGTAGATCCGGTCCTCCAGCTCGGCCGCGCGGGACTCCGCGAGGGCGGCGCGGGCCGCGCGCTCGTAGGCCGCCACCTTCCGGATGATCGCTCCCAGGTCGCGGACGATCTCCGCGTCCGCCTTCCCCAGGGTCACCTGGTTGGAGACCTGGAACATGTTTCCGCTCGCCTCCGTCCCCTCTCCGTAGATCCCGCGCACCGCCAGCCCCAGCTTCCCGAAGGCCTGGACGATCTGGCCTATCTGCTTCCGGATGACCAGGCCGGGGAGGTGGAGCATCGCCGAGGCGCGGAGTCCCGTTCCCACGTTGGTGGGGCAGGCGGTCAGGTAGCCGAGGACGGGCGAGAATTCGTAGATGAGCCGCTGCTCCAGTTCGCTGTCCAGGCGGTCGGCCTGTTCCAGCGTCTCGGCCGGGCGGAAGCCGGACTGGAGGACCTGGAGGCGGAGATGGTCCTCCTCGTTGATCATCACCGAGACGGATTCCCGGGGGCTGATGGCCACCGCTCCTTGCAGCCGCGGAGACAGCTCGGGGCTGATCAGGTGGCGCTCGACTAGAAACTGGCGGTCGATCTCGGAGGCCTTCTCCAGCTCGATCAAGAGGGCCCCGGCGAGGCCGGGCGTCGCGGCGGCCGCCGAAGCGGCCGCCTCCAGGACGGCCCGGCGCTCCGAGGCGGTCGCCTTCCGGCTGAAGGGGATCCCCTTCAGGTTCCGGGCCAGGCGGACCCGGGTCGAGATGACGATGTCGGACTCGGGTCCGGCGCCGCAGGTCCATTCCGGCGGATGATAGAGGAAATACTCCAGCTTCATCTCCGCCGGCCTGTCCAGGGCGTTGGTCACTGGGCACGCTCCAGCTTCTTGATCAGTCCGGAGAGCCGGGCCGCCTCCTCGAACCTTTCCTTCTCCACCGCCGTCCGGAGCGACTCCTGGAGGCTCTTCAGGTCCGGCTCGGCGACCGCCGGGGGGTGGGCGGAAGGCACCTTGCCGACGTGGCGGTCGCCGCGATGGATGGCCGTGAGCAGCGGGACGAAGGCCTCGGCGAAAGCCCGGTAGCACTGCCCGCAGCCCAGCCGCCCCTTCTTGCGGAACTCCTTGAGGCTCATGCCGCAGGCTCCGCAGCGGAGGTCGGCCTCGTCGGCGGAGGCCGGCGCCTTCTCCGCCGGGGGAGCCTCCCCGATCCCCCGGGCCTGGGCGCAGGCGGCGCAGAGGTGGATCTTGACCGTCCCCTGGTCGCCGATCTCGGTGAGATGGACGACCGCCTCCTTCTTATTGCAGGACTGGCATTTCATACCGATAGTCGATGGGTTAGGGTCAGGATATTGTTCTGGTAAATGGGCCAGGTAAATGGTGCGGCCCGGCGAGCAACCGGCCAAAGCGGACCTTACCCTCGCCTATTCACCAGACCAATAACCTAGCCCTTGCCTGGCTGCTTGCTTCGGGTACGTTTCCCCTCCGTGGTCACCGGCTCGCCCTCGCTCCGGGTCAGGTGGTGGTAGGCCTCCATCAGGGAGCGGGTGACCGGTCCGGGGTCCCCCGCCCCGATGATCCGGCCGTCGACCTTGACCACCGGGACGATCTCCGCCGCGGACCCGGTCAGGAAGACCTCGTCGGCGATGTAGAAATCGTGGCGGGTCATAACCACCGGCTTGACGTCGATGTTCTTCTCGCGGGCGATCTGGATGACGGCGTTTCGGGTGATCCCCTCGAGCACCCCCATGCTGATCGAGGGGGTGAGGAGGACGCCCCGGCGGAGGGCGAAGATGTTGTCCCCGGTGCACTCGGAGACGAGGCCGTAGGAGTTGAGCATGATCGCCTCCTCCACGCCGGCGTTGATCGCCTCGATCTTGGCCAGGATGTTGTTCAGGTAGTTGAGCGACTTGATCCGGGGGTTAAGCGACTCCGGGTAGTTGCGATGGGTGGCGACGGTGACGACGCTGAGCCCCTTTTCATACAGCTCCTGGGGATAGAGAGCGATCTTGTCGACGATGATGATCACCTGCGGATGCGAGCAGGTGAAGGGGTTGAGCCCCAGCGAGCCGGGGCCGCGGGTGACGAGGAGGCGGATGTAGGCGTCCGGGAGGCCGTTACGGCGGACGGTCTCGACGACCGCCTTCGCCATCTCCTCCGGGCGGATCGGGATGGTGAGGCAGATCCCCTTGGCCGACTCGTAGAGGCGCCCTAGGTGCTCCTCCAGGCGGAAGACGCGGTTGTTGTAGACGCGAATCCCCTCGAAGACCCCGTCGCCGTAGAGCAGGCCATGGTCGTAAACGGAGACCTTCGCCTCGTCCTTGTCGAAGTATTTGCCGTTGATGTAGATGTGCATGGCGTTGCCCTCGCTTCGTGGGGATATTCAGAGTTGGATTATACCATATTTTCAGTGCCATCGCTCAATGGTGTCAGGTGTCAGGAAAACCAGCGCCCGGCGCCCACTTGACACCTTACACCTGACACCTTACACCTTGCACCTGACACCTGACACCTTCCTTCCCTCCCCCTCCACCACACCGTCGCGCATGGTCACGATCCGGGGCGCCCAGTCCGCCACCTGCTGATCGTGGGAGACCACCACCACGGTCTGCCGAAGATTCCGGTTGAGCTCGGTGAGAAGGGAGAGGATGGCCAGCCCCGTTTCCGAGTCCAGGTTCCCGGTCGGCTCGTCGGCGAGGAGGAGGCGGGGGCGGTTGATCAAGGCCCGGGCGATGGCCACCCTCTGCTGCTCTCCCCCGGAGAGCTGGCTGGGGTAATGGTCGAAGCGCGCCCCGAGGCCGACCAGGGCGAGCGTCTCCTCCGCCTGCCGCCAGGCCCGGCTCCCCACGATCCCCCCTCCCCCGCCCCGGATGAGCAGGGGAAGGAGGACGTTCTCCCGGGCGGTGAACTCGGGGAGGAGATGAAAGAACTGGAAGACGAAGCCGACCTTGAGGTTCCGGAGGCGCGCCCGGGCCCGGGAAGGCATCCGGCTGATTTCCTGCCCCTCGATCACGACCCGGCCCCGGTCGGGCGAGTCCAACCCGCCCAGGATGTGGAGGAGCGTGCTCTTGCCGGCGCCGGAGCGGCCGGCGATCACCAGCGCCTCCCCCTCGGAGACGGCCAGGTCGATCCCCTTGAGCACGGGGAGGACGGCCTTGCCCATCGGGAAGGACTTGACGATGCCCTCGGCTTTCAGAAGATCGGTCATAATTAAATAGGGTTGATGGGTGAGGGTAAGGATATTGGTCTGGTCAATGGGTAAGGTTAATGGTGTAGCCCGTTAGCCCGGCCGGACCTAACCCTAACCCTTACCCAAACCTTTAACCTTACCCTAGCCCATAGACTCTTCTATTCGTACCGCAGCGCCTGGACCGGTTCCATCCGCGCCGCCTGCCAGGCCGGATAGAGCGAGGCGAACACGCTGATCAGGAGCGCGCAGCCCGCGATGATCAGGGTCTCCCGGAAATCGGCCCGGGCGGGGATCGACTCGAAATAATAGACGTCGGGGGGGAAGACCTCGATCCCGAAACGGGCGGAGAGGAAGGCCGCGACGTGGTTGATGTTGGCGATCAGGAGAAGACCGCCCAGGACGCCGACCACTATCCCGACCAGCCCGATCGTCATCCCCAGGACGACGAAGATCCGCCGGATCGAGGCCTCGGTCATCCCCAGCGACTTGAAGATCCCGATCGCCTTGGTCTTCTCCTTCACCGTGACGATCAGCGTGCTCGCGATGTTGAGCGCGGCGACCACGATGATCAGGGTGACGATGATGAACATCAGGTTCTTCTCCACCCGGATGGCCGAGAAGAGGGGCTTGTTCAGTTCCATCCAGGAGCGGACGATGAAGGGGGGATAGGTGAAGATCTCGGAGAGGCGGTTGCGGACGGCGTGGGCCTCCTCCACGTCGTCGACCACGAGCGAGATCCCGGTCACCGCCTCCCCCAGGTTGAAAAACCGCTGGGCGGCGGAGAGCGAGACGTAGGCCAGCTCCAGGTCGTACTGGGCCATCCCGGACTTGAAGACCCCGGTGACCGTGAACTTCTCGCGGCGGGCCCCGGCGCCGCCGGGGAGGAGGTCCTCGGCCGGGGAGATCAGGATGACCTTGTCGCCCACCGAGAGGCGGTAGAGCTCGGCCATCTGGGAGCCGATCAGGATCCCGTCCGGGCCCAGATCCAGGCTCCCCTCGCGGAGGTAGGAGGCGAGCTTGGAGACCCTCGCCTCGGCGGCGGGGTCGATCCCGCGGAGGTTGACCCCCAGGGCCCGGTTGCGGGTGCGAACGATCACCTGGCCGGCCACGTAGGGGGCGACCGCCTTGACGCCGGGGTGGCGCTCCACCCGCTCGACCAGCGACCGATAGTCGTTGAGGATCCCCTCCCCCGAGATGACGACGTGCCCGTAGACGCCCAGGAACTTGTCCTTGAGCTCGGCGTCGAAACCGCTCATCACCGACATCACCACCATCAGGGTCATCACCCCCACCGCCACTCCGGTGACGGTGATCAAGGTGATCAGGGAGACGAAGGAGCGCTTGCCCCGGAAGCGGGCGTAGCGCAGGGCGATCCAGAACGTGTAGGGAAGCATGGCGAGAAGGTTACGGAAAAATTGGTTACGCAAGGTTACGTCGAAAAGGTTACGCGATAAAAATAGTTACGTAAGGTTACGTCGGAAAGGTTACGTGGGGTTACGCGAGAAAAGGTTACGCAACTAGAAGAGGCGCGCTCAGGTAACCTTACGTAACCCTATGTAACATTACGTAACTTTACGTAACATCATTCTTCAGCCTTGGGCCTCAAGTGCGGGAAGAGGATTACCTCCCGGACGCTGGTCACTCCCGCGAGGATCATGGCCAGGCGGTCGATCCCCATCCCCATCCCCCCCGCGGGGGGCATCCCGTGCTCGAGGGCGAGGACGAAGTCTTCGTCCACCTCGCCCCGCCCCGCCCCTTTCCGGAGCTGGGCCTCGAACCGCTCCCTCTGCTCCAGGGGATCGTTGAGCTCGGTGTAGCCGTTGGCGATCTCCATCCCGCCGATGAAGAGCTCGAAGCGCGCGGCGAGGCCCGGGTCGTCCGGAAGGGTCCGGGCCAGAGGCGTCAGCTCGATCGGGTAGTTGACGATAAAGGTCGGGATCTGGAGGGAGGGCTGGACCGCCTTGTCGAAGACGGAGTCCAGCGCCTCCTCCCGGGTCGTCTCCTTGGTCACGGCGAGGCCGAGGCGGGAGGCCTCCTCGAGGACGGCGGCGGCGCTGAGAGCGCGAAAGTCGATCCCCGTCCCCTCCTCCAGCGCCCCGTAGTAGGTCCGCTCCGCCCAGGGCGAAGAGAGGTCGATCTCCGTTTCCCCCTGGGGGAGGCGGACCCGCCCCGAGGCCGCGGCCGCCGCGAGGACGAGCTCCCGGGTGAGCGCCATCATCGCCCGCCAGTCGGCGTAGGCCTCGTAGACCTCGAGCATGGTGAACTCGGGGTTGTGGCGGGTGGAGATCCCCTCGTTGCGGAAGTTGCGGTTGAGTTCGTAGATCCTCTCCCAGCCCCCGACCAGGATCCGCTTCAGGTAGAGCTCGGGGGCGATCCGCAGGTAGAGATCGATGTCGAGGGCGTGGTGGTGGGTGACGAAGGGCCGGGCCGCCGCCCCGCCCACCGCCGCCTGCATCATCGGCGTCTCCACCTCCAGGAAACCCCGGTCGTCGAGGAACCTCCGGATCGCCCGGATCGCCTGGAAGCGGATCCGGAAGGCCTCCCGCGCTTCCGGCGTGACGACCAGATCGAGGTAACGCTGGCGGAAGCGGACCTCGGTGTCCTTGAGGCCGTGCCACTTCTCCGGCAGCGGGCGCAGGGCCTTGGCGAGCAGGGTGAGGCGCCGGGCCTGGACGGAGACCTCCCCCATCCGGGTGGTGAAGAGCGCCCCCTCGACGCCCAGGATGTCGCCCAGGTCGAGCTCGGGCAGAAGGGCCGCCCCCGCCTCGCCCAGGCCGTCCCGGCGGAGGTAGACCTGGACCTTCCCGCTCGAGTCCTGGAGGTCGGCGAAGATCGTCTTGCCGTGCTCCCGCCAGCCCACGATCCTTCCGGCGACGGTCACCTCCTTCCCCTCCGCGTAGTCGGCGCGGCAGGAGACCGCGGTGTCCTTCCGGGGAAATGCCTTCCCGAATGGTTCGACCCCCGCCGCCCGGAGGGCGGCGAGCTTCTTCAGGCGCTGTTCGTGCTGGGATTCGCTCATGACCACTGGTCGATGGGTGAAGGCTAGGAAGTGGGTTTGGTCTATGGGTTAGGGTAAGGTGTATCCGGCGCAGGCATTTCCGCCGTCAGTGAGACCCTCCACTAACCTGACCCATTTACCAGACCCACTTCCTAACCCTCACCCATATACTTTATCTCCTCGGCGGCCTCCCCCCCTCCGGCTTGGCGTGGGCCTCGTTGACGTTGAGGGTGCGGCCCTTCAGCTCCTTGCCGTTCATGCCCCGGATGGCGGAAGCGCCCTCCTCGGCGTTGGGCATCTCCACGAAGCCGAAACCGCGCGGGTCGCCGGTGATTTTGTCCTTGATCATCCTGACCGCGCTGACTTCGCCGAAGGCGGCGAAGGCCGCGCGCACTTCCTCCTCGCTGATGTCGCGGGGCAGGTTGCCGACATAGATCGTCATCATCTCCTCCTCTGGTTGGTGAAACTGGTCTTCGGGTTCAGCGGCAAACGGCTCACTCCTTCGGCTCCTCCAGCGCGCCGGCGTCGGCGGGAACCTTTGCCCCCCGGCCCGCCTGCTGCTTCAAAAAGGCGTCGATGTAGGGGTCGAGATCCCCGTCCATGACCCGGTTCACGTCGCCGGTGGAGACGCCGGTCCGGTGGTCCTTGACCATGGCGTAGGGATGGAAGACATAGGAACGGATCTGGGAGCCGAAGCCGATCTCCTTCTGGGACTCGTGGTGCTCGGCCGCCTTCTTCCGGAGCTCGTCCTGCTCGCGCTGGTAGAGGCGCGCGCGCAGGATCTTCATCGCCGTCGCCCGGTTCTTGTGCTGGCTCCGCTCGTTCTGGCACTGGACTACGATCCCGGTCGGGAGGTGGGTGATCCGCACGGCCGAATCGGTCATGTTGACGTGCTGCCCTCCCTTGCCGCCCGAGCGGAAGGTGTCGATCCTCAAGTCCTTCTCCTCGATCTCGATGACGATCTCCTCCTCGAAGTCGGGGGCCACGTCCGCCGAGGCGAAGGAAGTGTGGCGGCGGTGGTTGGAGTCGAAGGGGGAGATCCGCACGAGGCGGTGGACCCCCCGCTCGGCCTTGAGATAGCCGTAGGCGAAGGGGCCCTTGATCAGGGCGGTGAGGTTCCGGATCCCCGCTTCTTCCCCCGGCGCCAGGTTCACCACTTCGACCTGGTAGCCGCGCCTTTCGCACCAGCGGCCGTACATCCTCCAGAGCATCTCGGTCCAGTCGCAGGACTCGGTCCCGCCCGCCCCGGCCTGGAGGCTCATGATCGCGTTCTTCCTGTCCTCCGGGCGGGAGAGCATCGCCGAGAGCTCGAGCGCGTCCAGGCGCTCGCCGATCCGGCCGAGCTCGGCGGCGATCTCGCCCTCTAGGGAAGCGTCCTCCGCGGCCAGGGCGAGGAGATCGGGGAGCTCCCGCAGGTCCTTCTCGAGCGAAGACCAGGGATCGAGCACCTCCTTGATCGCCTTGAGCTCGGCGATGGCCCGCTGGGTCTTCTCCCCTTCGTCCCAGAAACCGGGACGGGAGAGGTCGGCCTCCAGTTCCTTTAGGCGGGCCTGCTTTCCGGCGAGGTCAAAGATGCCCCCGCATCTCCGTGAAGCGCTCTGCGAGGGCCTTCTGCCTTTCCGAGAGTTCAGCGTTCATGTCCCGTCCTGCCTTCCCCGGCGAAGCGGCCGGCCGCGAAGAACGGCGGCCGCCAGCAGGAGGCCGGCGGCCGAGGCGATCAGTCCGACGCGGAAACCGGGGGGCTGATAATATAATGCCACGGAGGCCCGGCGGGAAGGTATTTTTACCGCGATCAGCCCCCTCCTCTTCTCCACCCTTCCGCCACCGGCGATCCTCCAGCCGGGGTCGTGGTTCTGGTTGACCACGAGGTAGCCCGGGCGGGCGGAAGAGGTATCGATCGTAAGGCGGTTCGGCGACCAGAGCCGGATCGTCGCCGTCCCCTCCGTCTCCTCCAGGAACGCTTCGCCCCGGTAGCTCGGCCACTCCGAGGGGATCGCCATCCGGGGGACCTCCGCCGACTCGTAGGCCTTGATCACTCCCAGGTTGCTCAAGAAGGCCGGGTAGAGTCCGCCCCAGGATATGTGCTTGGGGCTCTCGGCGTACAGCACCCAGCCGACGGACGCCGAGTAGGACGGGAACGACTTGACCTGGCGAAAAGGGCCCGGAGGGGGGACCGGGAGCGGGGGGATCGGGAAGGCGTCCCGGAAAACACGCGAGGAAACCAGGATCAGGTCGGCCGAGATGACGAGGATAGAGGCGGCGGCGAGGGGAGCGGAGGGGAAGCGCGGGCGGAGACGGCGGAGGCGGCCGAGGAGGGCGTCGAGACCTAAGCCGGCGAAGAGCGAGAAGGCGAGGAGGAAGAAGATCCGGTAGCGCTGGGCCACGCGCATGGAGGAGAAGACCGGAATCCCGCGGAGGAGGTCCCAGAGGCTTAGGGGCGCCCGGGAGCCGAAGGCGAGCCAGAGGGAGAGGAGGAGGGAGATCGCCAGCGCCGGGCGGCGGCGGGCTCGGGAGAAAAGCCCGATGAGGCCGAGGAGCGCGGCGGCGAAGCCGAGGTACATCCCGTTCTCGTCCATGAACCAGGAGACGCCGCTGAGAAAGCCCTCCCGCCCGGGATCAAGCGCTCTCTCGATCGCTTCGAGTCCCTGATCGCGGCTGAAGAGGGAGAAGGCGAGCGAGGAGAGGCTGTAGCCCGAGTAGTCGTCGATGAGTCGGGGGCGTTCTTTCAGATACAGGAAGGCGGGGACGGCCTTGACCGCGCTGATCGAGAGGGCGAAAGCGAGGGAGAGGAAGAAAGCCGCCGCGGCGCGGGAGAGACGCCTTTTCTCCAGAAGGACGGCGAAGAGCGCGTAGGCGAAGAGGAAGAGGACGGCGATCACGACGGGATAGATCCCTCCGCCCAGGAAAACCAGGGCCAGGCAGATCCCGCTCGCGGCCGACCACCTGAGATCGGCGTCCGCCCGACGATAGAAATGGAAAGCCCAGGGGAGATAAGCGGTGGAAAGGAACCAGGTCATCCCCACGGTCAGGTTGAGGGCGAAGGAGGAGTTAAAAACGAAGAGGGAGGCGGAGAGGGCGGCCCCCCACCGGCTCATCCCGAAACCGCGGGCGAGGCGGTAGGCCCCGGCGAGCCCAATGATCAGGTGGAGGAAGATCTCGACCTTGATCCCCCACACCGCCCCCAGGAGGAGGACGGAGAGGTAGGTCGGGGAGAGAAAGCGGGACTGGGGGTTGGCGAGAAGCGGCGAGCCGCCGCAGTACCAGGGGTTCCAGAAGGGGAACTGGTGGTAGCGCAGGACGGTATGGCGCGGGACAGCGTGGTAGAAGAGGTGCTGGTCCCAGTCCTGGATCCCCCAGTTGTCGAAGTCGCGGAAAATCGGATGGCAATAGGCGAAGGCGGCGAGGAGGGCGAGAAGAAACAGCGCAAAACCCCGGGACGATGAAACCACGGTTTTCACGGATTGGGCTCGGCTTGGCGTTTTAAACCGCGAAATCACGCGAATAAGGCGAGCAGGGATTATTATCGGGCATGGATCGCGGCGGTTCTTGGTTGCTTTGCCCGTAGACGCGGACCTCAAAGGTCCGCGCCTACGACGATCCGCGGCTATTATTTCGCCAGGCCGGCCCGTAGCGCGGCGGCGAGAGACAGGATTACACAGGCCCAGGCGAAGAGGTCGCCGTGGCGGGTGTAGAAGGACCCGGCCGGCCGGAGCGAGACCGCCGCCGTCGACGAACCCGCGATGAAAAGCGTCTCCCCTCCCCCGCCCCTGACCTCGGAGACGATCCTCCCTTGCGGATCGACCAGGCAGGAGTAGCCGGTGTTGGTGGAGCGGGCCAGGTAGACGCGGTTCTCCACCGCCCTAAAGAGCGCGGCGTAGGCGTGCTGGAAAGGAGCGCTCGTCCGACCGTACCAGGCGTCGTTAGTCACGTTGGCGAGGAGGGCGGGCCCCTTCCGGCAGAATTCCCGGACGAGCCCCGGGAAGATATCCTCGTAACAGACCAGGACGGCCATCGATTTCCCGGGAGCGATCGGGAGGAGGGAAAGGTCGGCGCCGGCCGAGAAGTCGTCCTCCCAGGGGACCATCCTGCGGACGAAGGGGAGAAATCTCCTCAGGGGGACGTACTCGCCGAAGGGGACGAGGTGGACCTTGTCGTAATGGCCGGCCATTACCCCCCCGGCGTCGAAGAGGTAGGCCCGGTTGAAGTAGCGCCAGCGCGCGGATGGACCGTCGGCCTTCTCCCGAGCGTCGCCCCCGAAGAGGAGATGGGTCCTCCCCTCCGCGCAGAGATCTCCGATCTTCGTCCGCACGTCTTCCCTCTCCTCTACGTAGTAGGGGACCGCCGACTCCGGCCAGAGGACGAGATCGGGGTGGGTGGGCAGCGCCCTCCGGGTCAGGCGGAGGTAGGTCTCGAGGTGGCGGGGAGCCAGCGCCGGGTCCCACTTCAGGTCCTGGCTGATCCCTCCTTGGACGAGGCAGAGGTTCAGCGACGGCGCCGGGGGAATCCCGTCCGCATATTTCAGCTCCCTCTCTCCGGCGAGCCAGGCGGCGGCGAGGGCGGCGAGCGCCGCGGCCGGGGGGAGGAGGCGGCGCGATAGGCTCGTCGGAACGGTCTTCCCTCCCGGGAGGAGGCTGGCGAGGGCGGCGTTGGCGAGGGCGACGAGGAAGGAGACGCCGTAGACGCCGGTGGAGGCCGCGACCTGGATGAGCGGCGCGTTGAGCGCCTGGGAGACGCCGAGAAGGTTCCAGGGGAAGCCGGTGAAGAGGCGGGAGCGGAGGAACTCCAGGGCGACGAGGGCGGCCGGGGAGGCCCACCAGAGCCATCCCGGGCGGCGGCGGGAGACGAGGGAGACGAAGCCGGCCCACCCCGCCCAGTAGAGGGCGAGGTAGAGGGCGAGGATTGCGTAGCCGACTGAGGTCACCGCCCGGAGCCAGTGCAGTCCCGCGAAGTTAAAAACGCACCCGGCGAGGAACCCCAGGGCCGCCCCCGTCCGGACGGCCCGGAAGGAGGCGGCGGCGAGGAGGGGGACGAGCGCGAACCAGGCGAGTGCGGCGAGGGCGAAGTTCAGAAACGGAAGGGCGAGGAGAACCCCGGAGAGGATCGCAAGAAAACCGGTGAAGGCGGGAGAAAGGCGGGGATGCCTGGAAGCGATCATGAGCGATCAATCTAAATAAAATCGCCCGGGGCGATTTTATTTACCGCAGCATTTCTTGTACTTCTTCCCCGATCCGCAGGGGCAGGGGTCGTTGGGGCCGACCTTGGCGGCCTCCCGCCGCACCGTGACCGGGGCGGCGGGGGCGGGCTCGGAAGGCGGCGCGCCGGGGAAGAGCTCTCCGGGCGGGCCGCCCAAGAGAGCCGCGGCGGGGACGGGACGGGAGGGGGCCGGTCCGCGCGGCCGGACCGGGAGACGCCCGGAAAAGGCAGCGACCTCCTCGTGGATGAAGCGCTCCGGGGCGCGGACGACCGGCGGGGGGCGGACGGAGGCCCGGAAGATCGCTCCCGCCACATCCTGCTTCAGGTTCGCCTCCAGGTTCGAGAACATCTCGTAGCTCTCCTGCTTGTAGTCGACCAGCGGGTCCCTCTGGCCGTAGGCCCTCAGCGATATCCCCTGGCGGAGGTCGTCCATGTTGGCGAGATGCTCGAGCCAGAGGCGGTCGATCACGGTGAGGACGACGAACTTCTCGAGGCGACGCATGTTCTCCTGCCCCTCGTAGACCTCCTTGAGCTCGTAGAAGCGGGCGACCTGGCCTATGATCCTCTCGATCAGGCCGTCCGGGGTGATCCCCTCGGGCGGCGCCTTCTCGGGGAGGGCGAGGAGGAAGGTCTGCTGGAGCCAGAGGGAGAGGCGCGGCCATTGCCACTCCTCGATCGGCGCCTTCTCCGGGCAGAACTCCCCCACCTTCTCCCGGACCGCTTCCTCGATGATTCCCAGGATCCCCCGGCGGGGGTTGAGGCTGTCGATGATGGAGGTACGGAAGGCGTAGATCTCCTCCCGCTGCTTGTTCATCACGTCGTCGTACTTCAAGATGTGCTCGCGGATGGAGAAGTTGTGCCCCTCCACCCGCTTCTGGGCGGTCTCGATCGCCCGGGTGAGGAGCGGGTGGGTCATCTCCTCCCCCTCCTGGATCCCCATCCGGCCCATGATCCCGGCGATCCGGTCGGAGCCGAAGAGGCGCATCAGGTCGTCCTCGAGGGATAGGTAAAAGCGCGAGGAGCCGGGGTCGCCCTGGCGGGCGGAGCGGCCGCGGAGCTGCCGGTCGATCCGCCGGGCCTCGTGGCGCTCGGTCCCGAGGATGTGGAGTCCGCAGGGGACCTCGCGGCGGCACTCGAACATCTGGGCGGGCTTCCCGCAGAGGGGCTTCGACCCGCGGCGGCACTTGTCGTAGAGGCGGCAGTTGAGGCAGCACCAGGGCGCGCCCGCAAAGGCCTCCCCGGCGGCGCGCCGGTTCCGGCCCCGGGCCTCCAGGCACTCCGCGCGGACCACGGAAGGCCCGAGCTTGATGTCGGTCCCCCGGCCGGCCATGTTGGTGGCGATGGTGACCGCGCCGGCCACTCCGGCCCGGGACACGATCTCCGCCTCCTGCTGGTGGTAGCGGGCGTTCAGGACCTGGTGGGGGATCTTGCGTCGCTTCAGCATGCGGCTTAAGACCTCGGAGGTGTCGACCGAGACCGTCCCCACCAGGACCGGCCGCTGCTTCTCGAAGCAGGCGGCGATCTCGGCGATCACCGCCTGGTATTTCTCGTTCTTGGTCTTGTAGATCCGGTCGTGGTAGTTGGTCCGCCGGACCGTCTCGTTGGTGGGGATGACCATCACGTCGAGATGGTAGATCTTGTCGAACTCCACCGCCTCGGTCTCGGCCGTCCCGGTCATCCCGGCGAGCTTCTCGTACATCCGGAAGTAGTTCTGGATGGTGACCGTGGCCATCGTCTGCGTCTCGTGCTCGATCCAGACCCCCTCCTTCGCCTCCAGGGCCTGGTGGAGGCCGTCGCTGTAGCGGCGGCCGGGCATCAGGCGGCCGGTGAACTCGTCCACGATCACCACCTTGTTGTCCTGGATCACGTACTCGACGTCCTTCTCGAAGAGGTCGAGCGCGCGGAGCGAGGTAAAGGCGGCGTGGATCCGGTCGATCTTCTGGTTGAAGGCCTGCTCCTCCCGGACGATCTCGGCGTGGCGGCGGACCTTCTCCTCCCGGGAGAGGGCGGGATCGGACTCCACCTTCTGGTGCTCCTCCGGCCAATCCTTCTGCTGGGTCTCGACCACGTATTCGTCCGGGTTCTGGGGGGAGAGGGCGAGGTGCCCCTTCTCGGTGATGTTGATCTCGTGGGCGCGCTCGTTGATGGTGTAGAAGAGCTCCTCGCGCAGGGCCCTCCCCTCCTCCGCCCGGGGGGCCTGGGTGGAGACGGCGTCGAGCTCGACCTCGGTCCGCTCGATCATCCTCCGGGCGGCGGCGTCCTCGAGCAGGCTCAAGAGCTGCTTGTTCTTGGGCTGGCCCTTCTTGACCTGGTAGAAGCGCCGGGCGGCATTCTCCTCGTCCCCCTTCTCGAGCGCCGCCTTGCCCTCGGCGAGGAGCCGGGCGCAGAGGAGGGCCTGCCGCCGGGAGAGGTCCTTCATCAGGGGCATCACCCGCTTGTAAACGAGGTGGGTGGATTCGTCCCGGGCCACCGGACCGGAGATGATCAGGGGCGTGCGCGCCTCGTCGATCAGGATCGAGTCCGCCTCGTCGATGATCGCGTAGTAGTGGCCGCGCTTGAGCTCGTCGCTCTCCGCCTTGTAGAAAAGGTAGAGCCGCTGGACCTGGTCCTCCGGGCAGCGCGCCATGTTGTCGCGGAGGTAGTCGAAGCCGAACTCGTTGTTCGTCCCGTAGGTGATGTCGCAGGCGTAGGCGGCGCGCCGTTCCGCCGGCTCCATCCCGGTCTGGATACAGCCCACCGTGAGCCCCAGGTTTTCGAAGATCTTCCCCATCCACTCCCGGTCGCGCCGGGCCAGGTAGTCGTTCACCGTGACCAGGTGGACGCCGTGGCCGGCGAGGGCGTTCAGGTAGAGGGGGAAGGTGGCGACCAGGGTCTTGCCCTCCCCGGTCGCCATCTCGGCGATCCGGCCCTGGTGCAGGGCGAGGCCCCCGATGACCTGGACGTCGAAGGGGACCATCTCCCAGGTCACGGACTGCCCGCAGACGTCCCAGGACTGTCCGAGGAGCCGCCGGCAAGAGTTCTTCACCGCGGCGAAGGCCTCGGGGAGAAGCTCCTCCAGCGCATCCTTCTCCTCCTCGCGGATAGTCCGGATCAGCCGCTTCTCCTCGGAGCGGATCTCCTCTTCCCCCCCCGGCGGGAGGTCGGCGGCCAGGCGAGCGCGGACTTCAGCCAGGTCGGCGGCGGGGCCGGCGATTCGCTTCGCGATCCGCTCCCGGAAGCCGGCGGAAAGGGCGCGGAAGGCCTCCTCGGAGAGGTTCCGATACCCCGCCTCCCGGCGGTTGATCTCATCGACCAGGGGCTTGAGCCGCTTGCGGTCGCGGTCGAACTTGGTGCCGAACAATCTGGTCAGGATGGACATGGACGGGATGGACGATATGGACAATATGGACGATATGGACGGAATTGACGGCCGGGGGCGGCGGTCACACCCGCCGCATCTCGCTTACAATACCACACGTGTTTCAGGATACAAGATGCAGGATATCGGTGTCAGACGTCTGTGTTCAGTGAGCAGGGTTCAGGTGTCAGGTGTCGGGTGTCAGGTGTCGGGGTGTCAGGGGGCAGCTGTCGGGTGTCGGGGGCAGGTGTCAGGGTTCAGGGGTCAGGGGTCGGGGGTCGGGGGGCGGGGGTCAGGTGTCGAGGGTCGGGAGGGCGAGGAGGTGTGCCGGACAGGATTGGTCCATATCGTCCATATCGTCCATACCGTCCATATCGTCCATTTCGTCCATACGGTCCATTCCGTCCCTATCCCCTCATTTCCCCCTCGGCGGGATGACGATCACCATCCCGGGCCGGAGGCCTTCCGGCTTCTTGAGCAGGTCGCGGTTGGCATCGAAGATCGTCTTCCAGGCGTTCCGGTCCCCGTAGTAGACGGCGGCGAGGCGGGCCAGCGTCTCCCCCGACTTGACGGTGTGTCGGGAGGGCGCGGCGGCGCTGACCGCCCGGGCGGGGGTCGGGCGGGGAGCGACGGCGGAGGGCGAGGGGGAGGGCCGGGCCGGAGCGGGCGGAGCGCTCTCCGGCCCCTTTTTTGCCGCCCGGGTCGGCGAGGCCGTCGGAGGGGGCGGGGCGGACGGCGTCGGGCGGGGGGTGGACCGGCCGGGCGAAGGGGTGGGCCGGAAGATCGGAGGAGGGGACGCCGCCGGGGGAAGGTCCTTCTCGATCTCCGCGCACCACTCCTTGACCATCTCCGCCATCATCGAATCCGGCTCGAGGGAGAGGAACCTCCGGTAGCAGAAGAGCGCCTGCGCCTTGTCCTTGAGGTTATTGTCGTAGATGATCCCCATCTGGAGGAAGGCCTCGGCGCAGGACCGGTCCATCCCGATCGCTTTCTCGAACATCCTAACCGCGCCCGCGTAGTCGCCGCGCTGGTAGAGCGTCTTGCCCATCCCGATGTGGTAGGTCGGCGTCCTCTCCTCCCCCTCGCCCACCTCCCCGTTTCCGCAGCCGTGGAGGAGAAAGGCGAGGGCAAGGGAGAAGGCGACCGCCCGGCACCACGCTCCGCGCGGACGGCCCGCGGCCTTCCCCGGTCTGGCGGCGGGTGCGGTCATTGCTTGAGCCAGCCCTTGATCTCGGCCGCCGCCTTCGTGTTCGGCTCAAGCTGGATGTACTTCTGGGCGTAGGGGCGGGCCAGGTTCTTCATCCCGAAGCGGAAGTAATACAGCTTGAAAAGCGCGAGCTGGGCGGGGGCGAAGGAGGGGTTGAGCTGGGCCGCCTTCTTGTAGGAGGCGAGGGCCTCTGAGGCGCGCCCGGTCTGGCTGTAGACGACGCCCAGGTTGTAGTGGGCCTGGTAGGAGCCGGGCTTCTCCCGGATCGCGAGGAGATACTCCTTCTCGGCCTCCGCCGTCTTCCCCTGCTGCTGGAGGCGGGCCCCGGCCACGAAGTGATCCTGGGCCGGCGCCGCCTTCGGGGCCGGTCGGGCGGGCGGGCGGACGGCGGGCGGCGGGGAGGCGGGAGGAGAGACGAACCCCCTCACCCGGTCCGCGTCCGGCCCCCGGGGGACCAGGGCCAGATATTTCTGGTAATACCGGCGACCGTCGGCCGGACGCCGGAGCTTCGCGCTGTAGAGGTCGCCCAGCGCCAGGAAGTCCGAGGCGTTATCCGGCCGGAACTCCACCGCGGAACGGAGGTACTGGGCGGCGGCGGGATAATTCCCCCGGTCATAAGCGGCCCGGTAGGCGGCCTGGAAGGCCGTCCATTGCCCCTGCTGGGCCTCGTGAACCTTGCCGTAGTCGGCCGCCTGGCGGTACCAGTCGGCGGCGCGCTCGAACTTCTTGTCGGAGAGGGCGCCAGTCCCGAGTTTTAGATAGGCCGCGCCGATCTCCTCCCGGACGGGGAGCGAATCGTCGATCGCCAGGGCCTTCTGGAGGAGCGGAAGCGCTTCGCTGGGATGGCCGGAGGCGGCCAGGAGGCGGCCGAGGCGGAAGAGCGAGGGCGCGTGGTCGGGAGAGAGGGAGAGCGCCTTGCGATAGAAGGCCTCCGCCGCCTCGGGACGCCGCCCTTCCTCCTCCTCGATCCCGCGCCGGAAAAGGCCCTCCGCCTTCTCTTCGGGGGCGGCCGCGCGAGGCGAGGGCGGCCTGGGCGAGGGGGGCGGCGGAGAGGGCGGCGCCTGCTGGGCCAGGATCTGCCTCTCCATCTCGCGGCGCAGGGTCGTGAGCCGGGCGATCGCGGCGTCCGCCCAGGCGGAGCGGGGAGCGAGCTCGAGCGCCTTCTCGTAGCCCCCGATCGCCTTCATCTTGTCGGAGAGGGAGCGGTCGTAGAGACGGGCCCGGCGGTAATGCGCCTCGCCGGACCGGGGGGCGAGGGCGAGCGCCTCGCCGTACTTCGAGAGGGCCCCCGCGAAGTCGCCGGACTCCTCTCGGCGGGAGGCCTCGGCGAGGCAGTCCTGGGCCGTCGGCGCCGCGGGGGTCGGCGGAGGCATCTCCTCGACCAGCCGCCTGACCGCCGTCTGGTCGAGGGCGAACGGCCGGAGCCTGAGATACGTCTGGAGCGCCTGGTTCGCCTCCGGCCGGCCGTCGGGGGCGGCGAGCGCCGAGATCCCGAGGTTGAGCCAGGCCGTCGCCAGGTTGGGCTCCAGCTCCACCGCCTTCCGGAACGATTCCTGGGCGGCGGCCGCCTCCCCCTGTCGCCAGAGGAGACAGCCCAGGTTGTTGTGGCCGAAAGCGTTCCCCGGCTCCAGCTCGACGAAATCGATCAAGAGCTTTTTCGCCTGCTCGAGGTCTCCCCGGAGGAGGAAAAGGCTCCCCTGGCGGTAGAGAGCGGGGGTGAAGCGGGGATCGCGGCGGAGAGCCTCCCGGAAGAAGGTGTCGGCCCGCGGGTAGTCCTCCATCTCCTGGTAGATGGCGGCCAGGTTATAGGGGGGGATGGGATCGGTCTGGCTGATCTCGACCGCTTTTTCCAGTTCCTCGATCGCCTGCGAGTAGAGGTTCTGGACCCGGTAGATCTGGCCCAGGGCGTTGTGGGCGCGCGCGCTGCGGGGGGCGATCTGGATCAGGCGGCGCATCTCTCCCACCGCCTCCTCGTAGCGCTTCTGCCGCGCCAGGGTGAGAGCGCGGTTGAAGGACCGCCCCGCCCGGTCCTGGCAGGAGAGGGAGAGGAGAAACAGCGGGATCAGGGCATACAGCCATGCCCGCATGATGTGTCGCTTGGCCATCTTGAAGGTTCCAGGGTTCAATGGTTCCAGGGTTCAACGGTTGGAGAAACCGTGAACCGCTGAACCATGAACCTAACCTTTGCCCATGTCCCGATTAATTCCGCTCTCCCTCCATCGGCGTCGTCTCCTCGCCGAGGGATGACGACGGCGACGGTGCCGGAGTCACGGCCGTCGTCCCTTCCCGGGACAAAGCCCATCCCCGGATCGCCGCCACCTCCGTCTCCCGCAAGGGCCCGTCGCCGTCGGGGTGAAAGGCGACCTCCCGTCCGGTGATGGCCCGAAGCGCGCCGGCGGCGTCGCGGCGCACCCAGACCGACTCGTCGTTCAGGGCTTCGATCAGGGGCCCGACGGCCGACTCCTCTCGCATGATTCCGAGGATGTAGGCGGCGGTGGAGCGGATCCGCGGCTCCTCGTCCCGGAGGAGGCCGATCAGGGCGGGGGCCGCCTTGCGCGAGCGCATCTTGCCCAGGAACATCAGGGCCTGGAGGCGAAAGTCGGGGCGGGGGCTCCCGAGCCCCTCGAGCAAGGCATCTTCGCCGGACCGGTCACCGATCTCGAAAAGGGCGCTGGCGGCCGAGAAGCGGACGTCGGAGTCGGTGTCGCGCAGGGCCTCCTGCAAGGGGGCGGCGGCCGCTCCGGAGGCGATGTTGCGCAGGGCCAGCGTGGCGCTTAAGCGGACCAGCTTGTCCGGATCATGGAGCAGGGGGGCGATCGTCCCGATCAGCCCCGGATCGGCCTTGTCGCCGAGGTACTCCACCCCGTCCGCCCGGCGGGCGGGGTCGGAGGAGGCGATCGCCTCCCGGGCTTCCTCCTGGCTCTCGATGGCGGTCTCCGCCTCGGGGAGCGAGGAGCAGCCGGCGCCGGAGAGCGCCCACAGGCCGATCCAGACGATCCCCGGGAGGCGGCCCAGACGCGGCGTGGCGATCATCGCCCGTTCTCCTCCTTGGCGCCCGCTCCCTCCGCGGGGAGGGTGAAGAAGACGGCGGTCCCCTTCCCCGGCTTGCTCTCCGCCCAGATCCTCCCCCCGTGGAGCTCGACGATGTTCTTGCTGATGGCCAGCCCCAGCCCCATGCCCCCGAATTTCATGGTCAGCGGATTCTTCACCTGGTAGAAGCGGTCGAAGACCTTCTCCAGCTCGTCGTCGGGGATGCCGATCCCCCGGTCGCTGACGGAGTAGACGAGTTTCCCATCCCTCTTCTCCCCCCGGATCGAGACCGTCCCCCCCTCGGGGCTGAACTTGAGGGCGTTCTCCAGGATGTTGCGAAAGACCTGCTTGATCTTGTTGCCGTCGCCGAGCGCGCGGCGGGCGGCGGGGCTGAGCCGCACCCGGAAGGAGACGAGGGACTTTTTGGCCGCCCCCCGCAAGGCCGCCAGGGAGTGCCGGAGCAGCTCCGCGACGTCGATCGGCTCCGGATTGAGCTCGAACTTCCCGGAGTCGAGCTGGGAGAGGTCGAGGATCTGGTTGATCAGATAGTTCAGATGGTCGGCCTCGTGCGCGGCCACGGAGAGCCCCTCCTCCTGTTCCGGGTTCAGCGAACCCATCTGCTTCTTCGTGAGCAGGGTGAGATACCCCTGGATCACGGTCAGGGGGGACTTGAGCTCGTGGGAGATGAGGGAGAGGAAATCGCTCTTCACCTGGAGGAGCTTCTTCAGCTCCTGGTTGACCTCGGTCAGCTGGAGGTTCTGGCTGCGGATCAGGTCCTCGGTCTTCTTGCGCTCGGTGATGTCCCGGACGATCTCGATCGCCAGACGCCGGCCGTCGGGGCGGACCAGGGGCGAGGCGACCAGTTCGTAGCGGCGGCCCTGCTTGTCCTCCGCCTCGTAGCAAAAGTAGTCTTTCCCCTCCAGGATCACCGCCTTCACCCCGCAGACCGGGCAGGGGGAGGAGCGGCCGATGAAGGCCTGGTGGCACTTCTTCCCCGACTGGTTCCCGAAGCGGCGGATCAGCGTCTGGTTCATGAACTCCACCTCATAGCGCTCGTTCTCCACCACCACCCCCTCGGCGATGTTGGAAAGGATGGCGTCGAGCTGGCTGCGCTGTCCGGCCATGTCCCGGCTGATCCGCTGGAGTTCTTCGGTCCTTTTGCGGACCTCCTCCTCCACCATCTCCATCCGGCGGCGGCGGCTTTCCTCGAGCTCCCGGATCCGGCTGATGTCCTGGGAGACCCCGACGTAGCCTACCGTCTCTCCCCCCTCCTTCACCGCGGTCAGGGAGAGGCGGACGGGGATGACCCGGCCGTCCTTCCGCCGGTTGAAGAGCTCGCCCTCCCAGCCCCGCTCGCCGGCGTGGGTGGAGATGAAGTCGGCCAGGCGGGGCGGGTTGCCCGGTATCCCCTCGAAGAAAAAGGCGGCCGGGCGGCCCCGCATCTCCTCCGGCCGATAGCCCAGCATCCTCTCCGCGGCCGGGTTGGCGTAGACGATCCGGCGGCGGCGATCGGTGATGATCACCGTCTCCTGGAGGCTCTTCAGTACCGCGGAAAGCTCCCGCAGGTGGGCGACCTCCTCCCGCTCCCGGGTGACGTCGCGCAGCGTCCCGGAGACGCCGGCCAGCGCCCCCCGGTCCCGGACGGCGGCGAGAGCGAGCTCAATCCTCCGCTCCGGCCGGCGAGCGGCCGCCACCTCCCAGCGGCCGTCGGCGCGGCGGCCGGCGGCGATCTCGGAGAGGGCGGCCGCGACCGGCGGCCGGTCCGCGACGGCGAGGAAAGCCGCGAGCGGCCTCCCCCGCCAGCCCCGCGCGGGCGCCCGGAGCAGGGACTGCCCGGCCGGGTTGAGGTGCCGGAGGTTCCCTTCCCCGTCGAGCCACATCACCCCGTCGGGCAGGCGGGAGAGGAGCTCATCGGCCAGGGGCTCGATCGTGCGCTCTGGGTTCATCAGTCGCAAACGGGAGACGATCCGACGGGAGACGAGGCCACCGGTACGGGCCATTCTGATCGTCCCGATCGGGGAACGCGGTTCCCCGATCGGCACGATCAGGGAAAGACCCGCCGGAGGATGCGGTCGATCTCGGCGAAGTCGAAGGGCTTGGGGAGGTAGGCCAGCGCTCCCAGCCGGACCATCTCCAGATCGCCGTCGCGGCGGCGGTAGGCCGACATCATCACCACCGGGGTGCGGTCGCCGCGGATCCTCATCCGCTCCAGGATGTCCTTGCCGGTGATCGGAGACATCCGGTAGTCGAGGAAGATCAGGTCCGGGCGGGTCTTCTCGATCTCCCGCTCCGCCTCCTCGGCTTTCTGGACGATCCCCACCGCGAAGCCCTTCTTGCTGAAGTAGAGCCGGAGCAGGGCGCCGATCTTATCGTCGTCGTCGATGACCAGGATCTTCTGGCTGGCCGCATCCATTGCTTAACGAGCCATCTTTTACTTCGTTCCCGGCGGGGTCGGTTCGGAAGGGAGACGCCCGATCTCCCCCCCCCAGTGGGCCTCGAGACAGCGGTAGTCGCCCCGGGATATCGCTTCCTTGTCGGAGAAATAAAGGTCTTCCGTCCGCTCCAGCTCCAGGTTCTCCTCCTGCTGGTGCTTCACGGAGATGACCTCGTTGGGCGCCGCGCTGATCTTCTCCTCGTAATCGGCGCGGATCCGCTCCTGGCGGAGGGCGTAGGCCCCCTCCAGGAGGCGGAGCTGCTGCCGGTGGGGGGCGAGGTCGGGTGGGGCGCGCCGGGCCGCGAACTTCCACAGGAAGACGGCGCCGCCCGCGAGCAGGATGACCAGGGCCGCCTTGAGCGCCCGGTGGCCGACCCGGCCGAGCGAGGGCTCGTCGCGCGCGTTTCCCGGCCGGTTCGCCCCCTGGATCATCTCGCTCCCCGCCGCTCAGCGCAACCCGAAGAGGCCCCGGGCGATCAGGGGGGCGATCTTGACCACCACCCCGGCGAAGACCACGGACACCATCGACATCAGCTTGATCAGGATGTTCATCGAGGGCCCGGCGGTATCCTTGAAGGGATCGCCCACCGTGTCCCCGATGACCGCGGCCTTGTGGGCGGGCGAGCCCTTGCCGCCGAAGGAACCCTTCTCGATGAACTTCTTGGCGTTGTCCCAGGCGCCCCCCGAGTTGTTGAGCATGCAGGCCAGCGCAAAGCCGGCGGTCATGGACCCGATCAGGAGCCCCATCACTCCGGGGACCCCGAGGATGATCCCGGTGGCCACCGGGACGATGATCGCGAGGAGCGCGGGGAGAACCATCTGCCTCTGGGCGCCCTGGGTGGAGATGGCGACGCAGCGGGCGTAGTCCGGCTTCCCCTTTCCTTCCATGATCCCGGGGATCTCCTTGAACTGGCGGCGGACCTCCTCGACCATGAAACCGGCGGCCTGGCCCACGGCCTTGACGGCCAGGGCGCAGAAGTAGAAGGCCATCATCGCCCCCAGGAAAATGCCGCAGAGGAGAAGCGGGTTCATCAGGGAGAGGTCGTAGGCGTTGACGAAGTCGGCCATCTCGGCCTTGGCCGCGACGACCACGTTGGTGATGCCGGCGGCGGCGGCCCGGGCCGTGCCCTCGGCGTTGTTAACGAAGGCGTATTTCCCGACCGGGAAATAGCCGTCCACTCCGGCCAGCTTGCCGACCCAGATCTTGATCTCCTCGATGTAGGCGGCCACCAGGGCGAGCGCGGTCAGCGCCGCCGAGCCGATGGCGAAGCCCTTCCCGGTGGCGGCGGTCGTGTTCCCGAGCGAGTCGAGGGCGGCGGTCCGCTCCCGCACCTCGGGGCTGAGCCCGGCCATCTGGGCGTTGCCCCCGGCGTTGTCGGCGATCGGCCCGTAGGCGTCGGTAGCGAGCGTGATCCCCAACGTGGAGAGCATCCCCACCGCGGCGAAGCCGACGCCGTAGAGGCCCATCGGGATGTTCCCGAAGCCGCCGGCGAAGGCGTAGGCGGCGATCAGCCCCACGACGATGGTGATCACCGGGATCCCGGTCGAGAACATTCCCACCGCGATCCCGTCGAGGACGGTCGTGGCCGGCCCCATCCGGGCCTGGTTGGCCACGGACTGGGTCGGGGCGTACTCGTCGCTGGTGTAGTGCTCGGTGGACTGCCCGATGATCACCCCGGCGAGGAGCCCGGCGACCACCGACCCGAAGACCCCCCAGGTCATCAGGCCCGCCCCCGCCATCAGGGCGCAGGCGACCAGGATCAGGATCGAGCTGCCGAGCGTCCCCATCAGGAGGGCCTTGAGCAGGTTCTTCTGGGAGGCCTGCTCCCCGGTGCGGACGAAGAACATCCCGACGATGGAGAAGATGATCCCCAGGGCCGAGACCAGCATCGGCGCAACCACCGCCCGGGCCGGGCTGAAGTGGCCGGCCAGGAGGGGGAGGGCGGCCCCCAGGGCGGCGGTGGAGAGGATGGAGCCGCAGTAGGACTCGTAGAGGTCGGCCCCCATCCCGGCCACGTCGCCCACGTTGTCGCCGACGTTGTCGGCGATGGTCGCCGGGTTGCGGGGATCGTCCTCGGGGATGTCGGACTCGACCTTGCCCACCAGGTCCGCCCCCACGTCGGCGGCCTTGGTGAAGATCCCCCCGCCCACCCGGGCGAAGAGGGCCATGGTGGAAGCGCCCATCCCGAAGGTGATCATCGTGGTGGTGATCTCCACGAGCTTGCCGTGCACGTAGGCCGGATCCAGCGCCCAGGCCGCGTTCCAACCCTGGCCGGAGAGGGCGCCCGCCAGTCCGACCTTCCTGGCCAGCACCAGGCTCAGTCCGAAGAGGTTGTGGTCATAGATCCAGTTCAAAATCAGGTACCAGAAGGAGATGTCGAGAAGGCCGAAGCCGACCACCACCAGCCCCATCACCGCCCCGGAGCGGAAGGCGATCTTGAGCCCCTGGTTGAGGGAGAGGCGGGAACCCTCGGCCGTCCGGGAGGAGGCCTGGGTCGCCGACTTCATCCCCAGGTAGCCGCAGAGGCCGGAGAAGAAGCCGCCGGTGAGGAAGGAGACGGGCACGAACGGGTTCTGGACCCCCAGGACCGCGAGCACGCCGAGGATGACCGCGAGCACGATGAAGATCTTGCCCACCACCGCGTACTGGCGGCGGAGGTAGGCATGGGCCCCCTCGCGGACGTAGCCCGCGATCTGGACCATGGTCTCGTTCCCAGCCGGCTGGGACATCATCCACCGGTAGAAGAAGAAAGCCACCGCCAGGGCGGCGACGGCGGAAGCCGGCGCGAGCCACCAGGACGCGGGGATCGCCTCGGACGCGGCCCAGCTTGCGGCAGGCGACAGTAGCGCGGCGGCCGCGGCCGCCGCGGCCGACCAGAATGCTCTCTTCATGCTTCCTCCCGTCTTTTCCGTATCGTTTCCCGGAAGGCGGCGCGCTCAGGGCGCCGCCCCCGCTGATCACCGAGAGCGAATTATATCCGCTCCCGGGGCCTTTTCAAGGCGAAACGGGGGGCTCGCGCTCGCGCGAGCCCCCCGAAATGACCGCCGACCCGGCGGAACCGCCAGGATCAGAAGAAGAAGTACTTCAGCCCGGCCCCGAAGACCATGGCGTTCATCTCGAGCTTCTGCTTGCTGCCCCCGTTGACCCGGTACTTGACGTCGTCGATGAACCACAGGTGCTTGACGTCGATGTTGAGGGCGAGATCCTGGAGAACGAAGTAGTCGATCCCCAGCGAGACGTGGCACCCGAAGGAGTCGTCGGAATTGAGATCGTAGGGGCCCTTGGACTTGAAGTTGTTGAAGTAGACGCTGGGACCGAAGCCGAGGTAGAGGCCGAAGTTGGGCTCGGGCTCGCCCCGGAGCTCGAAGGTCAGGTTCAGATAGGTCGTGCGCAGGCGGCCCTCCACGGGGGCCAGGATCTCGGGGTCGGTGTAACCGACGGTGAGGGCGGTGGCGAAGACGTTGCTCACCGCGTAGGAGATGATCCCTTCGTAAGCGATCTCGCTGTCCGCGTCGTCGTTGGAGTAGGGGAAGAAGTAGCTCACCCGCGCGCCGAGGCCGGGTCGGCAGGAAACCCCGATCATGCGCTCGCCCACCTCGATCGGTTTCCAGCGGTCGACGCAGCCGGCGTCGCCGTAGCCCTTGTCCATGTAGGCCTGGCCCCAGCTGAGGCCGGCGACGATCAAGGCGAGGCATGAAACCCCCATCACGCAGATCAGCTTTGTCTTCACCTGGGCTCCTTTCCTCTTTTCGCCGCCTGGAGGGCGGCGAAAAGAAAGCGGTTTAAAGGCTACTGGCATAATATATATGTCTGACTCGCGTGGCAAGGGGAAAATTCTTAAAATCGCACGCGCTGCCTGGCCTGGCCAGGAGCCGCTGGCAGCGGATCCTGGCGAGGCCAGGCAATGCCGGGAGCGGGACTCGAACCCGCACGGGTTACCCCATACGCCCCTCAAACGTATGTGTCTGCCAGTTCCACCATCCCGGCGAAAACCCTAATCGCCGGCGCCGCCGATCACCGGCCGGGCTTAGTCCCCGGCGGGAGCGCCGAAAAACGATTTTTCCTCACTATACCAGTAAAAGTCGTCAATCACAACGTTTTGTTCCGCCCGCGCGCGGACGGCGAGCCCCCAGAGGCGCCGCCAGGGCCGCAGCGACTCGATCAGCTCTTCCGCCGAGAGAAGCTCGCCTTCCGGCTTCTCGGGGGAGGCGAAAGCTTGCGCCCAGCGGACGATCCGGGCGATCTCCTCGATCAGGCGGGCGGTGTCGAGATAGAGGAAGCGGCCGCCCTCGGGGGGGACGGCGGCGGCGAGGCGGCGGAAACCCGGCTCCTCGACGAGCCTGCCCTCGGCGCCCAGGAAGGCCTTGAGGGCTTTTTCCACCGTCCCCGCGCTCGTCCCCGCGACCAGGTACCCCTCGGCCACCGTCCAAGCGCACTCCCCGAAAGGACCGGCCGGGACCGTCTTCACCTCCCATTTGCCCCGGCGGGAGACGGTGGCCGGGCCGGCCCCCAGAAGGGCCGCGACGAATTTCTCCATGCCGGAGTCCGCCGCGGCGGCGTCCTTCGCTTTGAACGCGGCCGCGACGTCCGGCAGGGGGATGAGACCGCTCGAGGCGAGGCGGTTAAGAACGACGACCGCTTCGTCGGAGAGAGCGGGGAGGAGGTCCTGCTCGAACTCGCGGGCGATCCGGAGGAACTTGTCCCCCTCCTCCCCGACGCCCCCGGAAAGGAGGGCCGGCTTGAGCATCCCCCAGTCGCGCCGCGCCCGCTCCCAGGCGAGGGAGAAATCCTCGGCCCCGGCCCAGACCATAAGCGCGCCGGCGGGAGCGAAACGGAGGGAGTCGAAACGGCGAGAGATCGGCCGCGGGAGCGCGGAGCCGTAAACCCCCTTCGCCCGGTCGGGATCGATCTCCCTCCGGACGAACCCCTTCAGCCCCCGCTCCAGCCAGACCCCCCCTCCGACCGAGCGGACGATCTTGAGGCGGCGACGGATATTCTCCATCAGCGCTTCCCACTCCCTGACCCCGGGGGCCTCGATCCCGACCAGGCTGTCCCCGCCCCAGAGCGCGGCGAGGCGGTCGACGCTCAGGTGCCAGGCGAGCCGCGGGGAGCCCTTCGGCGGGAGCAGGGCCCAGGTCTCCCGGAACCCCCCGAGGGAGGCGATCGAGACGCCCTCCCCCTTCCCCCGCGCCAGCGCCAGGGCCTCTTCCATCCCCTTCCCCGCCTGGACGGGGGAGACGAGGAAGAGGAGGCAGTCGCCCGAGAAGGCGTAGGCCGAGGAGAAGGGGAAGTCCGCGGTCGGGCGGATCTCCACCCAGGGGAAATCCTTGCTCGCCGACTCCTTCAAGCTCCTGTCTCCGGCGGAACGGATCCGGTCCTGCCAGCGCGAGACGAGCTCGAGGGCCCGGGTCTTCGCCCCGACCCGGGTGGCGAGAAGGAGGGAGGCCGGGCGTTCGTTCGCCTCGGGGAGAAGAGCGACGGCGATCTCCCTCCCCGCGAGCTCGCGAAAGTTGTCCCGGTCGAGAGGGAAGCCGGCGGCCGCTTCGAACGCGGCGGCGAACGCGGCGATCCGCTCCGGGAAGCCGGCCTTCTTTCCGAGCGCTGAGCCGGCGATCTCCCGCCAGAGATCGCCGGCGGAGAAGCTCTCCCAGAAGCCGCCCAGATCGTCCGCGATGAGGACGAGCGCGGCCCGCTCGGGGATGAAGGCGCTGAGCGGCGGCGAGGAAGGCGCCCGGAGGATGAAATACCAGGCCGCGAGCGCGGCGAGGACGGCGGCGACGATTGCCGGAACTATCCATTTTTTCATGCGCGGTCTCCGAATGATGACGCTTCCGAGTTCACTGGGGCCGAACCGTCATATTAAATTGCACCTTACACCTTACACTTTATTCTTGGCACCTTTCACCTGTTTCACGCACGCCACCCAATGCCCTTCCCCGACCTCCCGGAGCTCCGGGACCTGCTCCCGGCAGCCCTCCTCCCTCTCCCCGCAGCGGGGGAAGAAGGGGCATCCCCCGCCGGTCTTCTCCTCGGCCGGGGCGGACGGCGCGGGGCGGCGGGGCGCGGCCGGATCGAGTTCGGGGATGGAATCCAGGAGCAGTCGGGTGTAGGGGTGGCGGGGATCGGAGTAGAGGGCCTCCCGCGCGGCCGTCTCCACGATCCTCCCTCGGTACATCACCGCCACCCGATGGGAGATATGCTCGACCACCCGCAAGTCGTGGGCGATGAAGAGGTAGGCGATCCCCATCTCTTCCTGGAGGTCGGCCAGGAGGTTCAGGATCTGGGCCTGGATGGAGACGTCGAGAGAGGAGACCGGCTCGTCGCAGACGATGAAGGCGGGACGGAGCGCGATCGCCCGGGCGATGCCGATCCGCTGGCGCTGGCCGCCCGAGAACTCGTGGGGGAAGAGGCGCGCGGCGGAGGCGCCAAGACCCACCCTCTGGAGAAGGCGGCCCGTCTCCTGGTCGATCTCGCGCCCGCTCCCCCGCCGGAAGATCCGCAAGCCCTCCCCCACGATCGCGCCCACCCGCATCCGGGGGTTGAGCGAACCGAAGGGATCCTGGAAGACGATCTGCATCTCCTGCCGGAGCCGGCGCAGCCGCGCGGCGGGGGCGGCGAGGACGTTCTCACCCCGGAAGAGGACTTCTCCGCCGTCGGCGGGGAGAAGGCGGAGGATGAGGCGCCCGAGCGTGGTCTTTCCGCAGCCCGTCTCCCCCACCAGGCCGAGGGTGGTCCCGCGCGGGACCTCGAAGCTGACCCCGTCCACCGCCCGAACCGACCCCGCCGAGCGGGAGAAGAGACCCCGGTGAAGCGGGAAACTTTTTGTCAGTCCCCGGACGCTGAGGAGAACTTCTCGCGTGTGTTCGTTCATAAGCCGCGTTGCAATAATGGTCGATGGGTTAGGGCAAGGTTATTGGTCTGGTCAATGGGTGAGGTAAACGGTGGAACCCGGCCGCACCTAACCTTGGCCCAATGACCAGACCATTAACCTAACCCTGGCCAGTTTACCATCCGTGTTCGGACCTCTTCAGGTTCGATCGCGCGCTTCTCTGCGGGCGACGTGGCAGGCGGCGAAATGGCCGCTTTGGAGCTCCTCCAGCGCGGGGTCTTCCTTTCCGCAGACCGGCTCGGCCAGCGGGCAGCGCGGATGGAAGGAACAGCCGGAAGGTCGCAGGCTGGGGTCGGGGACGTTCCCCGGGATCGCGGCGAGCCTCCGCCGGGTCTGTCCCAGGCGGGGGATCGAACGCATCAGGGCCGCGGTGTAGGGATGAAGCGGGCGGGCGAAGAGAGCGGCGGTGGGAGCGGACTCCACGATCCTCCCCAGATACATCACCGCCACCCGGTCGGTCTCCCGGGCCACCACGCCCAGGTCGTGGGTCACCAGGAGCATGGACATCCCGTGGACGCGGCGCAGGCGGCCGAGCAGGGAGAGGATTTGCGCCTGCACCGTGACGTCGAGGGCGGTGGTCGGCTCGTCGGCGATCAGGAGCCGGGGGCGGCAGGCGAGCGCGATCGCGATCATCACCCGCTGGCGCATCCCCCCGGAGAGCTGGTGGGGATAGGCGTTAAGGCGCGCGGCGGGATCGGGGAGGTTGACCTCGGCGAGCAGCGCGAGCGCCCGGGACCGCGCCGCCGCCCGGCCGACTCGTTCGTGGGCGCGGATCGTCTCCTCGATCTGGGCGCCGACCGTGAAGACCGGGTTCAGGGAGGTCATCGGTTCCTGGAAGACCATGGAGATCGCCTTCCCCCGAAGCTCGCGCATCTCGCCCTCGCCCAAACCGGACAGGTCTCTCCCTTCCAAGGCGATCTCCCCCCCCGCGATTCGGCCCGGAGGCGGGACCAGGCGCAAGAGGGAGAGGGCGGTCATCGTCTTCCCGCAGCCCGACTCCCCGACCAGTCCGAGCGTCTCGCCGGAGGCCACGGAGAAGGAGACCCCGTCCACCGCCCGCACCGCGCCGCCCGCGGCGGGGAAGATCACGCGCAGGCCCTGCACCCGGAGGAGAACCGTCATCGCCGCCCTCCCTTCCGCCGCGGGTCGAGCGCGTCCTGGAGCCCCTGCCCAAGGAGGTTGTAGGAGAGAACGGTGAAGAGGATGGCGAGCCCCGGGAAGAGGGTGAGCCACCAGGCGCTGTCGATGAAATGCCGGCCGGTGGTAATGATGTTCCCCCAGGAGGAGACGGGGGGCTGGGCGCCCAGGCCGAGGAAGGAGACGCCGGTCTCGGTCAGGATCGCCGCCCCCACGGCCAGCGTGGCGTAGACGAAAACCGTCCCCAGGGCGTTGGGGAGGATGTGGCGGAAGATGATCCTCCCCCCGGACGCGCCCAGGCTGCGGGCGGCCAGGACGAATTCCCGTTCGCGCAGGGAGAGAAACTCGGCTCGGACCAGCCGGCAGAGGCCGGGCCAGCTGAAGGCCCCGATCACGACCATGACGTTCCCGATCCCCGGCCCCAGGAAGGCCAGGATCATGAGGATGAAGAAGAAGGTCGGGAACATCAGCACGATCTCCGTAAAGCGCATGATCAGGAGGTCGACCCAGCCGCCGTAGTATCCGGCCGCCGCGCCCAGGACGACGCCGATCAGGAGGGCGATCCCGACCGCCAGGAAGCCGACCGAGAGCGAGATCCTCCCCCCGTAGAGGAGGCGGCTTAGGACGTCGCGCCCGAGGTCGTCGGTCCCCAGGGGGCAGCCCGGGCCGGGCGGCCGGAGGATCTCCGCTTCCTCCGGCCGGACTTCGTCGGGGTCGCGGGGCGAAAGGACGGGGGCGAGGAGCGCCGCCAGGGCCAGCGCCAGAATCAGCAGCGATCCGATCGTTATGGAAGGATATCGAATGAGCAGCCTAGATCTCATGCGCCAGCCATCGCAATAGATCCGATATTGTTTCGCCTGCCTGCCGGCAGGCAGGGATTTTGTGCTTCGAATTTCTATTCGTATCTTATTCTCGGATCCACCCACGCGTAGACCACGTCCGAGATCAGGATCCCCGCCAGGGTGAGGAAGGCCGAGAGGAGCCCCACCCCCATGACCACCGGGTAGTCGTAGTTCATGATCGCGTTGTATCCCAGGCGCCCCATCCCCGGCCAGGAAAAGATCGTTTCGAAGATGACCGATCCGCCGATCAGGGAGGGGAGGGAGAGACCGAGGATGGTGACCACCGGGAGGAGGGCGTTCTTCAAGGCGTGCTTCCAGACCACCGCCGAGGGCTTAAGCCCCTTGGCCCGGGCGGTGCGAATGTAGTCCTCGCTTAAGGACTGGAGCATGCTGGAGCGGGAGTAGCGGGAGAGCCCGGCCAGCCCCCCGAAGGCGGTGGCGGCCACCGGGAGAACGAGGTGGCGGAGGAGGTCGCGGAGCTGCCCCCCCACGGGAAGGAAAGGCGCATACCAGGGACGCATCCCGGAGATCGGGAACCAGCGGAGATGGACGCCGAAGAACAGGATGAGCAGGAGGGCCACCCAGAAGGTGGGCGCGGAGTAGCCGATAAAGACCAGGAGGCTGCTCGCCCGGTCGAAGAAGGACCCGCGCCGGGCCGCGGCGATCACGCCGATCGGGACGGCCAGGAGGAGGATGGCGCCGAGGGCGAGCGCGTTGAGGAGAACCGTGGCCCCCAGCCGTTCCCGGATGAGGTCGCGGACCGGCCGATCGTCGACGAAGGAGCGGTCGAGGTCGAGGCGGACCACGCGCTTGAGCCAGAGAAGGTATTGGGACAGGAAGGGGCGGTCGAGGCCGTAGAGGTCGCGCAGGCGGGCCCGGGCGCTCCCCGCCACCTGAGGGTTCAAGCCGTAGCGGAGGCTGGCCGGATCGCCGGGGGCGAGGTGCATCACGCCCAGGGTGACCAGGGAGATGAGGAGGACCATGGGCGGGATGATCAGAAGCCGTTTGAGAACGTAGTGGAGCATCGCTAAAGATCCGCCTCTTCCCTCCGCTGGCCGGTCGGACGGATGAAAACGGCTGCACCCGATCGTCGATCCTTGGCCCGATCCGGAGGAATTGCGCCGGGAATTTCACCCGTGATATTTATTACACATCAATTCCGATCGGAATACAAATCCTTTGCCTGGATCAAAGAAGATGGCCGATAATCCCCACCCGGCATGAAAAGAAAGGCTGCCGCCGCGATCATCCCGCTTCTCCTGGGCGCCCTCGTCGCCGTCCTCTCCTTCTTCAAGCTCCGCGACCCCGATCTCTGGCTCTACGTCAAGACCGGAGAGATCATCCTCTCCACCCACCGCATCCCCCTCACCGACCCCTTCTCCTACACCCGCCCCGGGGCGGAATGGCTCAACCACTCCTGGCTCGCCGAGGGCGCCTTCGCCCTCGCCGGAAAGGGTGGGCAGGTGGCCGGCCTCTTCGTCCTCCGCTGGCTCCTCCTCCTCGGGACCTTCGCCCTCGTCTTCTTCACCGCCCGCCGCCGGGCGGGCGAAGCCGCCGCCGCGCTCCTCTCCGCCCTCGCCATCATCGCGGTCTCTCCCCGCTTCGTCGTCCGCCCCGAGCTCTTCACCTTCTTCCTTCTCGCCCTCCTCCTCGCTCTCCTGGACCGGGCGGCCCGTCGGGGCCCCCTGCTCTGCCTCCCTCCCCTCTTCCTGCTCTGGGCGAACCTCCACGGCGGCTTCGTCATCGGGCTTTTGACCATGCTCCTGGCCGGAGCGGGAGCGGCGCTCGACCGCCTGACCGGTCGTCTCCGCTCCGGCGCCCCGCCCCGCCCTCGGGCTCTCCTCCCCCTCCTGATCGCCGGCGCCGCCAGCTCCCTCGCCGCCCTGGCCAATCCCCTCGGGCTCAAGGCCTTCACGTACTACGGGGAAATCCGGGAGGCGAGCCGCCATATCTACGCCTGGCAGCCCCTCTCCTTCCTCCATCCGGAGAGCCTCACGCTCGCCCAGTGCCTCTTCCTCGCCCTGGTCCTCCTCGCCTTGGCGGCGTTCCTCGCCCGGCGCCGGGCGCCCGAGGCGGCCGACGGGCTCCTCTTCCTCCTCTTCTCCGCCCTCGCCTTTTCGGCCGCCCGCAACCTAGCCCTCTGCTCCCTCGTCCTCCCTTTCGTCTGCGCCCGGGCGCTCTCCGCCGGCCCCCTGCGCGCGGCCCTGGACCGCGTCCCCCGGTCCGCAACGGCGGCCGTCCTGGCCGCTGTCCTCGTCGTCTCCGCCTTCTACCCCGGCTGGGAGCGCGACCCCTTCCGGGGCGACATCCACCGCGAGGCGGGCTTCGGGATCTCCCCGGTGAGCTATCCCTTCGCCGTCGCCGGATTCATCTCCCTCCAGCAGCCTCCGGGCGCGATCTTCAACACCTTCGGGATCGGTTCGACCCTCGCCTACGCCCTCTGGCCGGAGCGGAAGATATTCGTCGATGGGCGGCTCCCGGTATACGGGAACGACTTCCTCGCCGATTACAACCGCCTCCTCATCGAGAACGAATTCTTCGACCGCGAAGCTAAGCGGCGGCGGTTCGGCCTGGCGGTCGTCGGCCATCTCAACCCCTCCAACGCCTCGCTCCTCGAGCACCTCTCCACGTCGGCGGACTGGACGCTCGCCTTCTTCGACGGCTCCGCCGCCCTCTTCCTGCCGGCGGGGGATCCCCGGGCCGCCGAGCTGGCCCGGCGGTCGCTAGACGAGGCGCTTCGCCTCCCCCCCGCCTCCCCCCGGGAGGCCTTCGCGAAGGGGCGCTTCCTCCTCCTCGCCGGCCGGCCGGCGGACTCGCTCCGCTTTCTCGAGACGCTGGGCCGCGACTTCCCCTCCGCCGTCTCCGTCCAGGCCAAGCTTGCCCAGGCCCTGGCGGAAACCGGCCGCTGGGAGGAAGCGCGGAGGGCCCTGGTCCGGGCCGTCGCCGACTGGGATGTCGGCCCCGACCTCGCCCTTTCCCTGGCCGACTCCTACTTCGCCAACCGCGATTTCCAGGAGGCGGCCGCCTGGTATGGCCGCGTCGGGCCGGACCATCCCGAGTTCGCCCGGGCGCGGGTCTATCTCGCCGGCTGCCTCGCCCGCTCCGGCCAGACCGCGCGGGCGCGCGCCGCCTACGAGTCCTGCGCCGCCGGAAAGTCCAGCTACGCCCAGATCTGCTTCTACAACCTGGCTCGGCTGGCCATGGAGGAGGGGGAGACTGCGGAGGCGCGGAGGTGGCTTAAGCGGATCACGGACGCGGGGCTCCGCGCGAAGGCCGCGCGGGATCCCGTGCTGGGGAAGGCGGCGGGGGAAGACAGTGATCAGTGATCAGTAATCAGTAATCAGTAATCAGTGATCAGTGATCAGTGATCGGCAAGCAATAACCGGAGGGAGATCGGGGGCGGAATTCCAGACAATCTTGAGCGGGATTCTTCATCCCGCTCAAGCTTTTCAGACTTCCACGAACTTCGCTCCCGCCGCCCGGGCGTCGGCCAAATGGCCGGGCCGCTTCTTGAGATCGTCCGTCTTTTCGATTCCGCGGAAGGTCAGGCGGCCGGAGATGTTGGCGTTGAGGATCGAGAAGAACTCCTTCAGGGTGACGAAGCTCCCCTCGAAGGTCCGTTCGCCTTCCGTCGCCCCCACCATGATGACGAAGGCGTGGCGCGGGACTCCGGGGATGGACTGTTTCAGGGAGTATTTCCGTATAAAATACAGCTCGACCCGGTCCACCAGCGCCTTGAGCTGGGCGGGGAGGGCATAGAAGAATACCGGCGAGGCGAGCACGATCTTCTCGGCCTCGAGGATCTTGCGGAAAAGCTCGCCGGCGTCGTCCCGGATCGAGCACTCCCCGGTCCGCAGGCAGTGGTGGTCCTCGCGGCAGGGGGCGATGGCGAGGTCGGGGAGAACGACCTTCTCGAAGGACCCTCCCGCCTTGGTCAGACCGACCAGGAACTCGTCGAGGAGAGACTCGCTGTTTCCCCCCCGGCGGGGAGAGGCGGCCAAAGCCAGCACGCGCTTCATCGGCACCTCCGCGGGCAAGGGAAGCCGCCGGCGGGATTGCCGGGGATTGCTTCCCGGGGGAAAGACTAGACAATAGCGGCGCCGATTGTCAACTTCGATCATTCCTCCGCTGCGGCCCCGGGACGGGAGAGGAGGACGCGCACCGTGTTCTCGGAGTAGCGGATCATCCTGGCCAGGGGCGCGCCGCCCTCCTCCCGGCGCCGCCAGTCCGCGATCCGGTCGCGGACGGCGTCCGCGGCGCCGGCGTCGCCCACCCGCCGGAGCTCGACGATCGCCTGGAAGGCGACGGGATCGCGGCCGCTCGAGCGCAGGACCTCCACGAGCCTTTCCTGGCGGTCGGGGAAGGCGAACTCGGAGAGGATCCGGGGAACCTCCTCCTGCCGCTCTCCAGAGAGTTCGCGCCATCTCCGCCCGATCTCCTCCCCCGCCGCGGGGGCCCCCAGCTGGCGCAGGGAGGCGGCCGAGGCCACGCGCAGGGCGGAGTCTTTGCTCCGGACGCCGAAGGGGCCGGGGGCGGCGGGGTCGAGCAAGGCGAGGCAGAGCCGGCTGAGCTCCGGGATCGACTCCCGGTCTTTCAGGTCGCCCACGGCGCGGGCGGCGGCGATGCGGGCCCCGGTCGGGCAGGCCGGGCAGGAGATGATCTCCCGCAGCTCGGCGAGCGCCCCCCCTCCCTTCTTCGCGACCAGCTCCTCCACCCGCTTCTCCTCCTCTCCGGGCGCGTCCTCGCAGATCAGGCAGGGGAAGGCCCTGGAGGCGAAAAGGCAGCAACCGACGACGAAGAGCCGGGCGAACCGCCGGGGGGATACGCGTTGCGAAGTCAGCTTGTTCATTCCCTCATCCTTTCCGAAGGGCGAACCCTGGGGGGCGTTCCCGCCCCGGGCGGGACCTCAGATCAGGCCGTTCTCCCGCAGGCTGAAGCATCCGTCCTCGCCGACGACGACGTGGTCGAGAACCTCGATCCCGACCGCGGCGCAGGCGGCCTTCAGGCGAACGGTGATCTCGATGTCCTCCCGGCTGGGGCGGAGCGTCCCCCCGGTGTGGTTGTGGGCGAAGACCAGCCGCGAGGCGTTGTGCCGGAGGGCGGAGGCGATCACCTCGCGGGGATGGACCACCGCCTGGTCGACCGTCCCCGAGAAGAGCTCCTCGGCGGCGAGGAGGCGGTTGGCGTTGCTGAGATAGAGGACGGTGAATACCTCCCGGCGCCGGCCGGAAAGCGCGCCCCGGAGGTAGTCGAAAACTTCCCGGGGCGAGCCCACCAGGGGTTTCTCCCGCGCCTTTTCCGCCAGATAGCCGCGGGCGGCCTCCCGGACCAGCGACAGGCCGAAAACGTTCTTGGGGCCGATCCCCCGGACTTCCCGGAGAAGCTCGGTCGGGGCGTCGATCACTCCCTTCCAGGAACCGAAGCGCTGGAGCGCCCGCCGCGCCGTCTCCCGGCAATCCCTCCGCGGCGTCCCCAGCGTGAGGAGGAGCTCGACGATCTCGTAGTCGAGGAAACCCGCGAGGCCGCCCTGGAGAAAACGCTCTCGGAGGCGATTCCGATGACCCTCTCCCCGAGGCAGAGATTCCTTAAGGGGGGATACGGGTCCGGACGCGATTGGTTCGGCGGGGAGCATGGAAAAACACCAATATTTCACCCTCTCAGCAGATCGAATTCTTTGAGGTCGATCCTTCCCTCCCGGAGGAGTTCCTCCCCCCGGAGGCGGATGGCGCTCCCGGCGAGAGCCTCCCCGGCGGCCTTCGCCTCCGGCAGCCCCCGGCTTCGCAAGGCCTCCTTGATCTCCGGGGTGAAGACAACGCACTCGAAAAGCCATTCCACCCCCTGGAAGCCGGTCCCGCGGCAGGCCGGGCAGCCGACCGGGCGAAAGAGCTTCTCGAAGCCCCGCGCGGCGAGGAAGCGGCGGCCGCGGACGTCCGCGTCGCCGATCGGCTCCGCCCGGCGGCAGGACGGGCAGAGGAGACGAACCGGGCGGACGGCCAGGACGGCCCGGAGGGCGGAGAGGAAAAGGGAGGCCGGGAGGCCGCATTCGCCGGCGAAGGCGAGGCAATCCGCTACGGCGCCGAGTTCGCTCTTGCCCACCACGGCCGCCCCGCCGAGGGCGAGCCGGACCGCCTGGGCGAGAGTCTCCTTCCCGTCGATGAAGTCCGTGAAGACGGCGTCGGGGTTCTGGCGGGCGAGGGACTGGAGTCCGCGGGAGTAACCCGCGTCGCTGTCCGTCTCCGCCTTGATCTCGGTGTAATCCCGCTCCTCCCCGCGGTCGTCCCGGCGCAGGGCGATGGCCTTGACCCGCGGCGAGATCTGGCGCTTGAAGGCGGCCTCGGCCGCCTGGAGCGGCAGCCCCCGGCCCGGCCCGCAGACGAGGTAGAGCCCGCCGTCCCGGCCGAAGGCGGAGGCAAACTCCCGCCAGGCCGGGGCGGCGGAGAGCGCGGCGGAGCCGTCCGCCCCCCCGTCGGCCGAGTTCTCGAAGGAGACCAAGGCTCCCGTACCGCCCAGGGCGGGGAAGAAGGAGAGGTGCAGGAAGGCCTTGGTCCCCCCCAGGGTCATGGAGAACTTGCGCCCCGCGTCCCCGTTCTCCGCTCCGGCCACTACCTTGAGGCGGGCGATGCAGATCGTCCGGAAGATCGGAGGATAGAGGGCCCGTTCCTCCATCCCCGCGGCCGAACGGTAGCGGACCCGGAGGCCCGCGGAGGCGGGCTCGAAGTGGATCTCCTTGATCCCCCTCCGCCAGCCCTCCAGGAGGTGGAAGTAGACCAGCGAGGCTCCCGTGATGTCGGAGATCAGGCGGGCGTAGGGCAGGTCGGGCGGCGGCTCGTAGCCGGAGAGGCGGTAGGCGCGGGCGATCTCGCCCCCCCCGGAGGAGAAGAAGTAGTCGAGCACGAAGAGGATCGCCTCCCGCCGCGCCACCGCCGGAAGGATCTCCCGCCGGGCGAAAAGGGCGAGCTCGGCGAGAGCCCGGGGGTCGCTGGGGTCGGCCAGGGCTACCCGCAGGGCCTCGCCTTCCCGGGCGATCGGGACCGCGAGGTGCTCGGTCAGGACCTCGGCCGGGACGGACGCCACCGCTTCGCGGCTGATCCGCTCCGGGATGAGCTCCACGTAGGGGATCCCCATCGCCGCCGCCAGCGCCCGGTTGAGATCGTCCTCCGAGAGGTAGCCGCGCTCCCGGAGGTGGGAGGCGAGCGTCCCCCCCGTCCGCTTCTGCTCGCGGCAGGCCAGGGTGATCCGGTGGAGCGGGATGAGGCGGCTCCGGGCCAGGTGGCGGATGAACTTGGTCTGGGAGAAGGCCTTCCTCACGGCGCGCCCTCTCCTCCCTTCCCGGAGGAGACCAGGTTGTCCCCGACGGCGGCGACCTCCTCCGGGGAGTCATCCGCCGCGAAAACCTCGGCCGCTCCCAGCTCCCGCGCCATCTCGCGGTGGAGGCTCCCGGACTGGCCCTCCACCATGACCACGGGGACGGCGGCGGTCCGGGGGGAATCCTTGAGCCGGACCAGTACGGTCAGACCGTCCAGGCCCGGCATCACCACGTCGAGGACGATCAGGTCCGGACGATGGCGGGCGGCCGCGAGGAGACATTCGGCCCCGTCGGCGGCCTCGGTCACCCGGTAACCCCGGAGGGCGAAGGCGTCCCGGAGGGCGAAGCGGGGGGCGGACTCGTCGTTGACGATCAGGACGATCTTCTTCATCTTCCATTTTCCGCGGGGCGGGACGCCCCGCCCCGCGGGAAATGGAAGTATAGCAGATATTCCGCGCCTTCGAAAATGCGGGCGGCGGATTCTTCTTTTCACGGTTCACGGTCCGCGGTTTACGGTTTACAATCCCGGCATTGCTCCCCTACTATATAGACTCTTCTCGCGCCGATTTTCTTGCAACAATCGCGGCGCGCTGGCGTCCAAAGCCGGCATCCCAGACGGGAACCCAGAACAGAGAGCCCGATCGCGCGCCGCGCCGGATCGGGACACAGGAGACGGGGATGAACATCAAGAACGTGAACGACGTCCGGGTGGTGGCCCTGGTCGCCCGCTTCGACGCCTACAGCGCCCGCGACGTCGAGACGGCGCTCAAGGGGCTGATCGACGGGGGGGCGAAAAAGATCGTCTGCGACTTCTCTTCCACCGAGTACATCTCGAGCGCGGGCCTGCGCGTGCTCCTCTCCACCGCCAAGGCCCTCCAGAAGAGCGGGGGCAAGATCGCCCTCTGTAGCCTCAAGCCCTACGTGCGGGAGGTCTTCGAAACCGCCGGATTCACCCAGCTCTTCCCCATCTTCGAAGACGAGGCGAAGGCAGTGGTCGGACTGAACCAGTAACTGAAGAAGAAGGGATCAGTAATCAGTAACCAATCGCCGGTTGCTGATCACTGATCACTGATTACTGATCACTGATTACTGATCACTGATTACTGGTCACTGATTACTGGTCACTGGTTCCTTCCCCTGCGGCACGGCGGGAAGGCTAACCCGCATACATCTCCGCGAAGGTCCGGATCGCCGACGCCGCCTCTTCCCCCGGGACGAGAAGCAGGTGGTTCCCCAGGGGGGCGTCCAGGTATTCCCCGATCCCCTCCCCGCAGCGGACCCGCACCTGCGTCCGGCAGAGGTCGCTCCGCCGCGGGCTGCCCAGGATCTCGCCCCGGACGATAAAGTGGCGCGAGAGGTCCCTCCCCCCGAAGCGGAAGACCGCGCAGGGCCCCGGAGGAATCTCCCCCTGGACCGAGACCCCCTTCCCCGATTCGAAATGGGTGAGGAGCCGGGGGCGGCGAAGCAGGCGGAAGGGGGCCGTGCAGTGGGCGAGGATCGTCTCGTTGCGCTTCCGGTCGACCGCCGAGGGGTTGGCCATGAAGACCGGCGAGTCGGTCAGGAGCTGGCCGACGAGCATGCTGAAGAGGGCGGGGACGTCCCCCTCGCAGGCGGCGGGCGTCCCCTCGTCGTTCAGGCGGGAGAGGGCCAGGCAGCCCGTGTTCCCGGTCCGGGAGAGGAGGTCGAAGCAGCGCAGGGTGATCCCGTCGAGGCGATGGGCCCGGATCAATGACTGCAACCCCCGGTGGAAAGAGAGGGCCTGGCTCAAGACCCCCCGGTCCCCGAACCGAGGCCACCCCGCCGCCGGTTGGGCGGGGCGGCCCGATTCCCGGAGCATCTCCCGGAGGGAGAGGGGGACGAGCGCGCACCCCCAGCGCTTCTTCACGGCCGACGGATCGACCCGGGACGCGATCAGCCAGGGGGAGGGGGCGCCGACCACGCCCAGGCGGGCGTTCCGGATCCGGGCGCGGGCGAAGGAGGCCGCCGCCCGCCGCCCGATCTCCCGCGCCAGCTCGGCGGGGGGGCCGTGGAGGAGAACCCCCTTCCCGCCCCGCTCCCGGATAAAGGCGAGCATCTCCAGGGCCGCCGGGAGGGAGTTTTCCGCGGGGTGCGTGAGGAGGACGACCGGCCTCTCCAGGCGGGGATAGACCCTCCGGAAGATCGTCTCCGTCCCTCCGGTCTGGACGAAGACCAGGGCGGGGCGCCCCTCTCTCGCCGGACGCAGGGAAAAACCCCCTTCCTCCTCCAACCGCTTCAGGAAAGGGACGGCCTTCCGCCGGATCCGCTCCGGGTCGTGGATGGGGGACGCGAGGGGGAGGTAATCGATCGTCAGAATCCCGGCCACAGGTATCTCCTTCCCAAGGGGTCCTTCTTGCGGATCCGGATCACCGAGAGCTGGCCGTCCTCGAAGATCAGGTCGGCCTCCCGGCCCGGGAAGTCCACCCACCAATTCCGGGCGGGGTTGGGGGGATTGCGGAGAGCGCCGCGGCGGCGCAGGGTCTCGAGCGTCTCTTCCCGGGGCTGGCCGATCCGGGCCCCGCACATCTCCCCGGCGAAGGGCTCGAAGGCGCTGACGCCGATCGTGGCCCCCTGGCGGAAGATGAAATAGAGCCCTTGGTCGTTGTAGCGGGCAAAGGTGACCCCGAAGTGGTCGTCGTTGGATATGGCCTCCGCGCCCTGCAACTTGATCTTGCCCAGGCTGGAGGGCTCGCCGAAGGCGAGCCGCACCTGGCGCTCGCCGAGTTCGAAAGGCCGCTCCAGGGAGAAACGCCGGCGCGAGGCCTCGTCGCCCTGAGTCTCCGCTCTCGCCTGGCGGAGGCGGTTGGTCGCCGCCTTGATCTCCTTCTCGAGGCCGGCGGCGGAGGCGGTGTTCCACTGGGGATCCTCCAGGCGGAGCATCCCCACCTCCCCCTCGGCCTTTCCGCAGGCCTGAAGGGCTTCCTCGATCTCGCCCGCTTTCTCCCGTTCCCCGGCCTCGCCGAGGCGGCGGCGGGCCAGGTCATAGCGCCGCGAGGGCTCAAGGACGGTGTTCTCCTCGTCCGGGACGACCCCCTGCGTTTCTTTTTCCGCCCAGCGCAGCAGGGCGTTCTCCAGGGCGAGGGCGTCCGGGAACTCCCCTCCCCACCTCTTGGGCAGAAGCTTTTCCGGGTCTTCTCTCCAGAAGAGGGCCTCCGAGCAGAAAGCGAGGAACTCCCCCGGCTGGCCGCGGAAGGAGAGAAGGAAACGGACCAGGGCCTCCGATTCCAGGTAAAGCAGCTCATTCGAAACCGCGTTTTCGGGATAGGACTTCATCCGCAGGATCTCCGCGATCGGGATCAGCCGGCAGCGTTGCTGGACGTTCAAGAGCGCGAGGAGATTCTGCTTCCAGTCCGTGGTCTCGTGGGCCTGGGCGAAGCCCTCGTGGAGCCAGACGGGGATCGGATACTTACGGAGGGGATCGAGGACGACCTCGAGGATCAGGTGGCTGAGCTCGTGGGGGAGGCTCTCCGTGAGCAGCTCGTCCGATTCGTAGAGGTAGATCGCGGCCGCCTCGCCCGCCCTCCCCAGCCTGAAGAAAGCCTGGACGCCCTCGATGTCTCCGGAGTGGAACTGGGCGGCCCGCCGAATGTATTCCTTCCTATCCGGCCAGACGAAGACCTGGCAGCGCGCGGAGAGGGCGCGCGTGACGTTCAGGTCCTCGGTCACCCGGCGATGGGTCTCCTCCAGAGCCGTGAGGACGCGGCCGGCCGTCTCCTGGTCCCGGGCGTAAACGGTGAAGTGGAGCGAGCTCTTCCAGGCGGCGAGACCCGTCTCCTCCGGGATGCGGGAGTGGGTTTCCAGCCCCCGGGCGGGATGGAGGCCCAGGAGCGCCAGCGCGGCGGGAAGCGCCAGGCGGGCGAGCGATCGAAACGGTTGGCTCATGGCGTATGGCGGGCTCACCGCTTCGGGATGGCGATCGACTCTTCCTTCAGCCCCTGGACATACTCCAGCCATTGCTTTTCGAGGACCAGCGGCTCGACCTGGAAAAAGCGCCGGAAGAGGACGATCTTCTCCCCGGCGCTCAAATCCTTCCCGTCCTTCGTCTCGTTCAGGTGGGCGATGTATCGGCCGAGGCAGGGGCGGTACCTCCCCCCTTCCCCGTGCATGAGGTAGTGGAAGAGGGCCCAGGACTCGCCGTAGGCCAGATCCACCCGGTCGAGATGGGAGAGGAAGAAACCCTCGGCGGGCACCAGCAGCTCCTTCAAGGGGATGAAGCGACCCAGGGCCAGCCCCTCCCGGAAGGACTGCAGGGCCTCGGCGTTGATGTTTCCCGCGGGCTGGTCGTGGAAATCCCAGTAGCTGGGATGCTCGAAATACTGGGCGCTCCCCTCCACCAGCCAGGTCGGATAGACGTTCCCGGTTTGGGCGAAGAAACCGGTGTTGTAGCAGAGCTGGTGGGCGGCCTCGTGGATCATCACGTCCGCCTTCATCTGCCTCATCCAGCTGGCGGCGCGCAGCGCCAGCCCCGTCCCCGAGACGCGCAGGCCGTCGGCGTCGAAGCCTCCGGTCCCGCTTTCGGCGTGCCCGGCCAGGTGCTTGTACGCCGGGTGGGTGCGGTAATCGTACACGTAAAGCGCGTTCTCGGACCAGGAGAAGAAGCCGGGGCAGGACCAGGACTCGATCCCGGTGGTGGCGGCGTAGTCCCGGTAGTCCTTGAAGATGACCGCGACCAGCTTCTCCGGCGGGGGGTGCAGGGCAAGGTTCAGGGAGGAGACCACGGCCTGGAACTTCTCGGCGAGCGTGTCGAAATAGCGGCAGGCGTCCTCGGCGTATTTCACTTCGCCGCTGTAATAAACCAGGAAATGCTTCCCCGCGAAGGAGCGCATTCTCTTCTGCAGCTCTCCCACCGCGATCCGCGCCGCGGCCGCCTTGGCCTTCTCCTCCTCCGCTTCCGCCGAGTGCAGGGACGAGGAGACGTCCTCCCCCGGTTCCCCGCCCTTAGCCGGGGCGGCGGCGTCGCCCTTCCCGCGCTGCAAGAGCTGCATCTGGTTGGCGCGGAAGTAGGCGACATAAGACACTTCGTAATGCTTGGTTTTGAACGACGAGTTCTTGGTGGTATGCACGAGCCCTTTGTCCTTGATCTCGATCACCCAGGCCCCCCGGAAGATGATGCGGTCCCCGGCCTGGGGAACGCCGCATTTCTTGACGTAGCGGTCGTAGATGGCCTTGCTGACGTAGGCCATCCGGAAATTCCCCTCCTTGGAATCGGCATCCGCCAGGGCGACGACGTTGGGGTTGTTGGGGGCGAGCGACATCCCGCCCAGGCGGATGGTAAGGGAGTCCCCGCAATACTGCCGGCGCAGGCGGGTCATCAAATCCCCGTACATTCCGGCGCGGGCGGAAGGCGGGAGAACGGCCGCCGGCGCGAAAACCAAGATCCCCCCCAGGATGAAGACAAGAAGATCTCGGAAGGTCATGGAGTCCTTCCTACCCCCGTTTTGTTAGGCCGGTCTTGCCGGCCGGCCTTAAAAAACGAGTTTGGCGATGTACTCGTTGTGCAAGGCCACGAAGAGGGACAGGAGGGGCGGGATCTGCTCCAGGCACTGGGCGGGGAGATCGTCCGGGACGGGAGCGTCCAGGCCGCCGAAGAAGAAGCGGTTGCGCGCCGCGGTGGCCCGGCCGTAGAACTTGACGATCGCGAGGACCTTCACCCCGTAGCTGGTCCGGAGCATCCGGACCGCGTCCTTCCACTCCACGTCGGTGATGGCGAGGAACAGCTCCCAGATCCTCCGGGTGACCGAGACGTTGTCCTTGAAGAGCTTGATCTGGACCTTCTCCGGGATCCCCGCCTTGCCCATGAACTTCTCCAGAAAGCTCTGGAGGAGAACCTCGACCAGGGTGCAGTAGAGGATGACCACCCCCCCCGCCCGGTGCTGCGGGAGGGCGGAGGGCGGATCCCCCCCCGCCCCGCCGGCGGAGAGGGAGATGATCTCCTCCATCAGACAGACCAGGCTGACCGCGGACCGGGGGAAGAAGAGCTTTTCGCCGTCGAGCGGAGCCCCGCAGCGCGGGCACTTCTCCTCCCGGGCCTTCTTGCGGTGGCCGCGGGAGACGATGTGGCAGGAAGGGCAGACGCTGTAGTCCACCAGGGCCGAGGTGGGCATGGAGGCGGAGGTCTTCACGGTCGTTGCGGTGAGAAGCGCCAGCGATCGTTATCATTATATCACCCGTCCTCGCGGCGGGGAAGAGGAATTGAATTCCATCAGGGCCGGGACGGGGACCGTTCCGATCGAAATCGCGGCGGCTCAACGCCGCTTTCGGAGTGCGGCGGCACGACGCCGCTCTGCTTCGCTCCGAAGTTTCCCCGCGATACTAAAGCGGCGCCCCGGCGCCGCACTCCAAAGCGCCCCGATAATTTTCGGGGCGCGGTCCGGCCGCCGCGCCACCGAGGCCTTACTGCCGGGGGAAGCGGGCCAGCTCGGCGTCGAGAAGGGAGCGGGCGAGGCGTCCGACCTGGGGGTCGTCTGGGTTGAACCCGCGGAAGCGGAGAAGCTCCCGGGCCTCGGCCAGCGCCCGGTCCTTAATGCCGGGAGTGGCGAGCGCCGTCCCGGCCGGCTTTTCCGCCCGCGCCGCCCCCTCCGCCGAGAGGACGGCGGTCCGGATGAGGTCTTTCAGGACCTCGTAGGCGAAATCTCTTCCGCGGACGTTGTCGAGGAGCTTGGTCCAGACCAGCGTGAACCAGCGCTCGTAGACCCGGCCGAGGAGCGGGGCGCGGGAGATAAGAAAGTGGAGGAGGATGAGCAGGAGGGCGGAGGCGGCGAGGGTGGAGACGGTCAGGAAATGGGAGACCAGGTCCTTCCGGAACAGCCGGAGAAAGGCGAGCCCGACGTCGGCCGCCGAGGCGTGCTCGGCCTGGTCGAGGCGGGCGGCGAGCTCCCGGACCTTCTCCGCCTCCTCTTCCTCCCCCCGGAAGAAGAGCTCGCCCCTCCGCCCCGGCGGGAAGACCGTGAAGTCGTCCTCGCTCCAGCCGCCGCCGGACGCGCTGGAGAGGGCGATCAGGTCCCCCTTGACCGCCGCGGCGCGACGCCAGTCGAGCGGGATGGGGACGAGGGAAGAGGGGATCGCGAGTTCGTCCAGGGCGGCCGCGACGTCCCGGGCCAGGGCGAGATCTTCCTTCTCCCCCCTGAGGATGAGGAGCCCCGGAGAGCCCGCCGGGGGCGCGAAGACATAGGCGCGGACCGAGGGGAAGATCCCCCAGGTCCGGTTGACCGCGAGGAGGCTTTCGCGGATCGCCGCCGCCGGGGCGAAACGGGGGCTGTAGAAGGCGGACTCCGTCCCGAAGGCCAGGGGGGGCGCCTCCGGGGCGGGCGGGGAGGGGGCGGGGAGAAGGGCGAGGGGAAAGGCGAGGACCAGGGCGGGGAGGAGGACCAGTTTGGGGTGGATCGCGCTGCTCTTCATAACCCGGCCGTTGCATCGGATTATTCGTGAAAACTGGCGCTTTTCATGAATAATCCGTACGGGCGGCCCATGATGGCACCGCAAGGGCCGGGGGTCAATTGAAAATGAAGAAAATTCAACGGGGAAATATTACCGTCTGGTGCGACCTCTCCTGCCCCTGGGCGCGGCGGCCGGAGGAAACGGGGATCGACGGGGCGGGGTCCTGCCGCACCTTCGCGGCCCTCTACTGCCGGCGGCTCAAGCGCTACGTCCCGAAGAACGCCCCCTGCGCACGAAAATGTGCGCAGGGGCGTTGAACCGCGGTCCAAGCGTATTCCGGCGCGGCGGGATCCTCCGCCAACACAAAATATTAAGTGTCCCTGATATAAATTTCCGCGGACCGGCCGCCGGTCCGCGGAAATTTAATGACACGTCGAGCAGCTATGGGACGAGCAGGAGGAGCAGGAGCGTCCGGAGGAAGCGGAGAACTTGATCCCCGCGCCCCCGAAGGCGAAGGTGGAAAACTGCTTCACGATCTTCTTCCCGCCGCACTTCGGGCAGCGCACCCGGCCCTCCTTCCCGAGACTCACCAGGGCGTCGAAGTTCCGGCGGCATTTCTGGCAGCGGTATTCGAAGATAGGCATTAAAATATTCCTCCGGAATATTTTATTGCTCAGAGTGCAAAATCGAGCAATTGGTCATTGCGAGAACCCCGAGCTGAAGCGAGGGGGACGAAGCAATCTCAATCCGGGTTTTCGCTTTCGGGGGAGGCGACTTCCTCCTCGATCCGCTTGATCAACTGGCCAAGGGCCTGCACGATCGCGCGGGAGAGGAACTGGTTATCCTCCAGCGTCGAGCGGATCGACTTCAGTGAGCCGAGAACCCGGCGCACGGTTTCGCCCTTGCGCTTCTCCCAGGCCGCGCCGGGGTCGACGGAGGCGGCCTGGGCCGCCTCGATCAGCGAGCGGTACTGGCGGCCGAGCTCCCGGGGCTCCACCTCGGCCCGGAAGACCGCCTCCTTCATCCGGGCGTAGTCGTCCTCTCCGATCGTCCGGCGGCCGCGGGCCTTTCTCAGGATGTCGACCGCTTCGAAGTCGGGGAGCCGCTCCCCCCTCCCCTCCTCCGCGAGCGCGGTGGAGAGAAAGTCGGGCGCCTCCCGCTTCAGAAACATGAAGGAGCGCAGCAGCTTGGCCACCGTCTGCTCCCGGATCTTCAGCTCGCGCGTGCAGTAGCTCTGAAAGGTGGCGAAGCCCCAGTCCTTGAACGTCTGCTTCCGGTCGACCGCCGCGAGATAGCGTCCGAGCTCGAGCCAGTTGCCCTTGAACTTCTTCACCGCCTCGAGCACCTGGGAGCGGAGGCTCGCCGGGTCAAGAAGGGCGAGCTTGTCCTCGATCTCCTGGATCGTCTTGGTCTTGGGCATGAAGACATCCTTGCGGTAGAATGGTTTTCCGCCGTCATGAGCGATGGCGATGGTTGGCGGCCGATCATTGATCGATGACAGATGATAAATGATAAGCTCTGGTTGACCAATGAAATCATTGCCTCTCTCCCCCCGGGCCGCTCGCCTTTTCCTCCTCGCCCTCGCCCTTTTCATCCTCGCCTCCGCCCCCGGCGCGCGCTACCTCCTCGACTGGCTCCGGGGCGGCCTGGGGGCGGGGGGACTGAAGATCCTCGTCGGCGGCCTCTTCCTCCTCGCCGGGGCGGGCTTCGCCCGGCTGGTGCGCATTTGGACGCTCCCCGCCCCGAACATCCTCGCCCTCGCCGCCCTCCTCCTCGCCGGGGGCGCCGGATCGCTGGCCCTCGCCATCCCCGAGGAGCGGGTGCACCTGGCCGAGTTCGCCGCCCTAAGCTTCCTCGCCGCCGCCGCCGGGCCGCGCACCAAGGGCTGGCCGCTCGCCGCCCTCCTCTTCACCGCGCTCTTCGGCGGCCTCGACGAGCTCTTCCAGTGGCTCCTCCCCAACCGCGTCGGCGACCTCCGCGACGTCCTCTTCAACGCTCTGGGGGGGCTCTGGGGCGTCCTCCTCTACCTGGCCGCGACCGCCCGCCTGCGGGCCTCCTCGGCTTCGGCCGGAGCCGGGGCGCTCCTCCTCTCCTGCTTCCCCGCCACCGCTTCCGGGGGGGACCTGGAGCTCCTCTTCCTCGACGTCGGCTACGGTGACGCCATTCTCCTCACCAACCCGTCGGGGGCGCACATCCTCATCGACACCGGCTACCCCGAGGCCCGGGAGGCCGTCGCCGGGGAGCTCGCCCGGAGAGGGGTGAAGGCGCTCGACTGGCTGATCGTCACCCATCCCCACGCCGACCACCTCGGCAACGCGGTCTGGGCGCTTCGGGAGTTCCACCCCGCCCGTTGGGGCGACAACGGCCAGGCGATCGACCGCTTTTCCCGGAGCCTCACCGAGGAGATGGCCCGGGAATATGAGAGGGAATTCCGGGGCGGGAAGGGCTACGCGCGCCTGAAGGCCGGCGACGCGATCGCCTGGGGGGAGGTCTCGCTCCGGGTGCTCTGGCCCGACGCGCCGGCGGCGGAGGACTGGAACACCAACTCGCTCGCCCTCCGGGTCACCTCCGGGGGCTTCTCCGCGCTCCTCTCCGGAGACATCAACCTCCCCGCCGAGAGCGCCCTGATCGCCCGGGAGAAGGGGAACCTCGCCGGCGGCCTGCTCAAGGCCGGCCACCACGGCGCCGCCGACGCCTCGTCCGCGGACTGGCTCCGGGCGGTTTCGCCCCGCTGGGCGATCGTCTCGGTGGGGGCGAACGAGTGGGGCAATCCCGCCCCCGAGACGCTGCAAAGGCTCGCGGCGGCGGGGGGGCTGGTATTGCGGACCGACCGGGAGGGGATGATCTTGGTCCGCTACTCCCCTCCGGAAACGGTGCATATCTTCAGCCGCCGCTTCGGCCCCCTGATCACGAGCGTGCGGGATACGAACGGCGGAGCGCCGGCGGAGCGGAGCGGCCCGGCCGACGCTCGCTGACCCCCGCCGCTCTCGCCCGTCTTGGGGGGGAGCTCGGTCCCCTAAAATCAGCGACCGGCCAGCGCCGATCGCTGCGCAGCCTTATGTAACTTTGCGTAACCTCGCGTAACCTTGCGTAACCTCGCGTAACCCTGCCGCCGGCGGCAAATGCCTTGCACCCCGCTCGACGGCGACTTCCCTAGGCGCTGGGGCCTAAAACTTAAAGGCCATCCCGAAGCTTAAGACCGGGTAGACCGGCCAGTCGCGCACGTCGTCGGTAAAGTCGTCCTTCTCCTTGGCCAGGTCGACCCGGAAGGCGGGATCGGAGGCGAGGGGGCCGTCGGCGGAGACCGTGACGTCGCACCAGGGGATGACCACGCCGAGGTCGAAGGAGAACGTCACGTCGCTGTCCTCGTCGACGGCGTCCCCCACGCCGATGCCGACATAGGGAGCGAGCGTGGGCAGGCTGACCTTCTTCGTCAGCGTCCCCACCCCGGCTCCGGGATAACGGTTGTCGCCGACCTTGATGTCTTCGGTCGACGACTCCTCGTATCTTCCGTAACCGTTGGCCAGGCAGGCCCCCGCGCTGAGGCGAAACTGGCCGCCGCCGACGTGCCAGTCGAGCAGGAGCAGGCTGGTCAGGGTGCTCAGCTTGAAATGGTAGTCGTCCTCGTCCTCTTCCCGATGATAGGCGAAGCCCAGGTAGCTCAGGTTCCCCCGGAGGTTGAACTTCTCCGCGATCCCCACCGTGAGGTCCACGCCCGGCCCAAGCGTTCCGACCTTGAAGCCCATCGCCACGCCCGCCTGCCAGGAGGGCGAGGGCTGGGCCACCGGGGTTGCCCCGGCGTCCTTTTCCAGCCCGGCGGTGCCGGCCTCCTGGCCCCAGACGGTTTGAGTTCCGAGAAAGCAGGCGATCGCCGCGACCAACGCGCAGAATAGTTTTCCGCTCATCGCGTTTCTCCTCTTGGTTGGGAGATTGACTCCACAGCCGCTGGGGCCGATGAAGGAGATGGACCATATGGACGAGATGGACATTATGGACGATCTATGGCCGGCCTTACGGGCCAATACCGTCCATATCGTCCATGCCGTCCATAACGTCCATCTCGTCCATGGCCCCGGAACCGGGTAATCTACCGGATCGTCACCCCGCCGCCAAGAACAGAATCCCATAATAGGCGCCGGCGAGGAGGGCCAGGAGCCCCGCCGGGGGGAGGAGGAGACGGAAGCAGGAGGGAAAGCCCGCGCGGAAGTAGTCCTTGGAGAAGACGAAGCAGACGTGGATGGGCGAGAGGATCATCCCCAGATAGCCGCAGAAGAAGGCGAGCGACCCGCCGGCCAGAAGGGCGAGTTGCCCTCCCCCCTGGAGGAGGGGCACGACGATGGGGAAGGAGACGCCGACGTAGCCGAAGGCGATGCCGGTGATCAGCCCGGAGACAAAGGGCAGGAGGGCGATGACGAGAAGGGGCGGAACGCCGGCCGCCGTCAGCTCGTCCTTCACCGTGAGGGCGAGCCCCCCCTCGCGGAGAACGGCCCGGAGGGCCATGACCGCCAGGACCAGGCCGGCAAAGGAGACAAAGCGGCGGTCGCGGAGCGCGCCGAGGGCGGCGAACCCAGCCAGGCGGCGGTCGAGGATCGCGGCCAGGATGCCGAAGAGGAGGCCGCCGAGCATCGGAAGCTCCGGAGGGACCGCGCCCGCGGGGAGGAGCCTCCGGGCCAGGGAGAAGGCCGCGAGCGCGGCGACGAGGACGAGAAGCGGCCTCGCCTCGAAGAGGAGCCTTCGCCATCCCTCCTCCGCCCTCCCCTCTTCCCCGCCCCCCTCGCTAAAGTGCCTCCGGCGCAGAAGAAAGGCGGCGCCCGCGATGACGGCGAAGACGGTCAGGGGGAACTGGACCAGGACGAAAAGACCCAGGGGGACCTCGAGGAGACCGACCGCCAGGATGAAACCGGGGTAGAGCGGCCACCAGTATTCCCAGACGTGGCGGAACCAGTAGTTGATCACCGCCTTGCGTTCCCCCGGAAGACCGGCGCCGACCGAGGCCTGCTCCACCATCGGAGCCGACAAGAGGGCCCCGCCCGGGAGGGGGAGGAAGCCGACCAAGGCGGGGAGAAGGGCGCTCGAGAGCCGGCGGTCGCGGACCACGCCCCGGAAAGCCTCCACCGCCCCTTGGAGCGCCCCCGCCGCCTCCAGGAGACGGCTGAGATAGAGGATGAGGAGGACGATCAGGAGGAGATAGGCGGTCTCGCGCTGGAAGGCGGCCCGAGCCATCGTCTCCGCGACCGCCCCGGGGGCCATCCCGGCCCAGACCCCGAGGAGCGCGCCGCCGGAGAGAAGGGCGACGGCCAGGGGGAGACCGAGGCGGTTGAGGAGAAGGATGGCGGCGAAGGAGAGAAGGAGCTTGAAGAGAGAAGGCACGGAATAAAAGTTACGTAAGGTTACGAAAAGTGCGCTAGCGGTAACCTTACGTAACCTCACGTAACTTCACGCAACCTTACGTAACTTTTCTGTTTCCACCCGGAATCGCCAGGTTGAGCGCCACCCCGGTGATGCCCGCCAGGCCGATCCCGGAGATACGGAAGTTCCCGATGGAGAAACACATCCCGCCGATCCCGAAGACCAGGATCAGGGAAACGATGATCAGGTTCCGGGGCGCGGTCAGGTCCTCCCGCGACCTGACCAGGGTCCCCAGCCCCACCACCGTGATCGCTCCGAAAAGGAGGAGCATAATCCCGCCCATGACCGGAGTCGGGATCGACTGGAGGAACGCCCCCAGCTTCCCCACGAAGGCGAGGAGGATGGCAAAGACGGCGGCCCAGGTCATGATCGCCGGGTTGAAGACCCGGATCAGCGTCACCGCCCCCGTGACCTCTGAGTAGGTGGTGTTGGGGGGGCCGCCGAGGAGGGCGGCGAGCGAGCTCGCCAGGCCGTCCCCGAGCAGGGTGTTCTGGATCCCGGGGTCCTTGAGATAGTCCCTCCCGGTCACCGAGCCGATCGCCAGGATGTCCCCGAAATGCTCGATCATGGGGGCGATCGCCACCGGCAGGATGAAGAAGACCGCCTCCCAGGACCAGCGGGGGAAGACGAACCGGGGGACCGCGAGCCAGGGCGCCCGGGAAACCGGGGAGAGATCCACCAGCCCGAGGAAGAGGCTGGCGGCGTACCCCGCCGCGACCCCGCAGAGGATCGGGATGAGGCGAAGGAGGCCCCGACTCCGGATGGAGACCGCGATGGTGGCGGCCAGGGCGACCATGGCCGCGGCGACCGGCTTCCAGCCGGCGAGGAGGACGACGCAGCCGTCCCCGCTCTTCCCCATCGCCATGTTCACCGCCACCGGCGAAAGCACCAACCCGATCACCATGATCACCGGCCCGGTGACCACGGGGGGAAGGATCCTCTCCAGGAACCCTGACCCCTTCCAGCGCACCAGGAAGCTGACCACGACGTAGAGGATGCCGGAGACGGCCAGGCCGCAGAGGGTGGCCGGGATCCCCCAGTTCTTGACCCCGTAGATGATGGGGGCGATGAAGGCGAAGGAGGAGGCAAGGAAGATCGGGACCTTCCCCCGGGTGATGACCTGGAAAAGAAGGGTCCCCAGCCCGGCGGTGAAGAGGGCGACGTTGGGATCGAGGCCGGTGAGGAGGGGGACCAGGACCAGCGCCCCGAAGGCGACGAAGAGCATCTGGGCGCCGATCAGCGAATCCTGGAGGCGGAAACGGTAATCCGGGCTGGAATGGTCTCTCATCGTTGATCTCCTTTCCGACTGAAATTATTCACAAATCCCGCGCCGACGCCTAATGAAATGATGAAAAAATGTTATGGCGGTCGGGGCGTTCCTGCCCCATAATGCGGCGCTTTGTCCTCTCCCGAAGGAGGCCCTCATGCTCACCGCGAAGGAATACTACCGCGATCCCGAGGTCCAGGAGCGCATCGCCGAGTATTGCGGCGGGACCGCCCGGGAGCCGGAGCTCTGCACCGCGGAATACCTCGTCGGATACGGGGAGGCCCTGATCGGAACGCCCGCCCCCGAGCCCTACGTTTCCCGGCCCAAGTCCGGCTTCCACTACATCCTGGGGCGGGGGCTCGACATCTTCCGCTCCCTCTGGGACCGGGTCCACACCCTGGGCGTCCTCGACATCGAGTATTTCAACAAGGACTACCCGGGCGAGATCTACTACGATCCGTCCGGTGTCTTCCGCCGCCTGGAGCCGGTTTACGAGGCGATCAAGAAGATCTACCGCGGCTACGGCATCCAGCCCCTGGTCCTGACCACCGGCCAGGGCTACCACTTCTCCTTCCAGATCCAGTCCGGGACCAAGACCGACCTGATGCTGGAGGACGCCGGCCGCCTGATCGATTCCCTGGAGGGGAAATACCGCGCCGCCTCCGCGAAGCGCCCGAGCAAGGTCTCCGTCCGCCACGGCAAATCCTTCGACGGGATGGGGCGGGTGATGGAGTTCATCGCCCACCGGATCATCCGGGAAGCCGGGGAGGCCGCCGACCTCCCCCTGGTGATCACCGACGTGGCGGTCGGCCCGGGGCGCAAGGGCCGGGAGGCGATCTCCCTCGATCTCTCCTGCTTCGGCGACCCCGTCTACATGCGGGACCTTCGCTGCGCCTTCTCCACCCACCAGAAGCACAAGGTCCAGGTCTACAAGGTCGGGGAGGCGATCGCCCGCTCCATCCCGGTCCAGGTGGCCATCCCCCGGGGCAAGCTCGCCCTCGACGAAGTCCTCCACCTCCGCCGCCACTTCCGCCACAGCGCCGACTATGCCCGCGACGTCTATTGCTTCATCCCCGACTTCACCGTCAACTTCAAGAAGGTGATCGCCGATTACCTGGAGTCGAAGCTCCACCGCTTCCACGCGTGGTACGACAGCGTCACCCAGGACCACTGGACGGTCTGGGACAAAACCTACCGCGCCTTCGACCTCCGGGCGGTCCCCCCCTGCGTCCGCCACTCGCTCGAAGTTCCCAACGACCATCTCCTGAAACCCACCAACCTCCAGACCCTGACCCGCTGCCTGCTCGCCCTCGGCTGGCACCCCCAGCACATCGCGGGGCTGGTCCGCTCCCGCTGGGAGGGCCCCTACGACTGGGGCGACCAGTGGAAGCAGTTCGACGCCGGTTCGCGCTCCTCCTTCTACGTGCGGATGTTCGCGGGGCTGCTCGCCGACGGGACCGACGGGATGGTGGACCACAACTGCGTCTCCCACCAGCAGAAGGGGTATTGCTGGCGGCCGAACTGCGGTTACAGCCTGGGCAACTACCGGTGGGACGGAAAGTTCTGACCGAGAGTCGATAGGGAAGGGTTAGGAAGTGGGTCTGGAGAATGGGTTAGGGTCAGGTGGGGCTGGCTAGACCATCAACCTCACCCACCGACCAGACCAATATCCTCACCCTCACCCATCAACCATCTTTTACCATGTCTATCCCCGTCGTCTCCGATTCCGAGCGGAAGGCCGTCCGCGACTACTACCGCTCGCCCGCCGTCCGCGAGCGGATACTCGATTTCTGCGGCGGCAGCGAGCCCTCCTGCGAATACTGGGTCGGCTTCGGCGAAACCCTCGTCCGGCGGGGCTATCTCCGCCCGATCCGCGTGGTCGAGACCTGGGACGGCCTCCAGGAACTGATGGCCGACGCCCTCGACCTCAACCGGTCGGTCTGGGACCGCGGGGCGACGCTCGCCGTCTGGGACGTGGAGTATTTCAACCTCGACACCTGGGACGGCCTCTACCGGAACCAGAACGAATACTTCGGCCTGATGGAGCCGACCTACCGGGCGATCGAGAACCTCTTCCGGAGCTACTCGCTGCCCCACCTCAACGACTCCACCGCCTCCGGCTACCACTTCGTCTCCCGGATCCCCTTCTCCTCGCCCGTCCACGCCCGCCTGGAGAGGATCGGGACGCTGGAGCGGAGCCTTCTCGACAAGTATGCCTTCGTCCCCGGCGGGGACAACAAGCGCAAGCGGGCGGTCTCCGAGCGGGACGGGCGCGGCTACAGCGCGGTCGGCCGCTTGACCGAGTTTCTCTGCCACCGGGTGATCGAGAAGGCCCGGGAGAAGAGCGAGCTCTCGATCACCATCTCCGACACCGCCCGGGGACGGGGGCCGCGCGGGCGGGAGGGGATGAACCTGGATATCACCCAGTACGGCGACCCCCTCTTCATGCGGACCATCCGCACCTCCTTCTCCACCCACCAGAAGCACAAGGTCTACGTCGGCAAGGTCAGCCTGGAGACCGCCCGCGCCCTCCCCTTCTTCGCCGCCGTCCCCCGGGGGCGCCTCTCCTACCGGGACCTATTCGAGATCCGGCGGGACCTCCGGGAGGCCGCCCGCTACGCCCGGACGGCGCAATCCTCCGTCCCCGACGGCGCGGCCGGCTGGGGGAAGATCCTGGACGACTACCTCGCCTCCCCGCTCTACGCCTTCCACCGGGAATTCGACTCGGTCGAGATCGATTCCCCCCATCGCTGGGGGGAGACCTACTGGAAGACCGACCTGGGGGCGCTCCCGGCCTGCGTCGCCGGAGCTCTCCGCAACCCCGCCTGGGGCCTCCTCGTCCCGACCAGCATCCAGACGGTCTGCCGAGTCCTGATGTCCCGGGGCTGGCATCCCAAGCACATCGGGGGGCTGATCTATTCCCACTACACCCGGAACCACGACTGGGGGATCGACTGGACCAAGTACCACGCCGAGACCCGCGCCAACTTCTGGGCCCGCGTTTACTGCGGGCTCATCGCCACCGGGATCGACACCCTCGACGACTTCAACTGCGTCTCCCACACCGAAAAGGGCTTCTGCCCTTCCCCCTGGTGCGGCCACAACCTCTCCGAATGCCGCGACGCGCTGCTCAAACGCCTCTGACGGCTGTTTAACCGCGAATTCACGCGAATAACGCGCGAATGAGACCGGTAGATTCGCGCTTGATTCGCGCCTATTCGCGGTTCAATGTTGGTGCGCGGGGACGGCGAGATTCCGTAGCCGCGGACCTTGAGGTCCGCGGGCCGGGCGTAGCTTCGCGTATATGGGAGCGGCATCCTTGCCGGTGGCCCCGCGGTTTAAGCTCCTCATCGGTCCGATCCGTCGGATCCGACTGATCCGTCCGATCGGAGCGGTTGTTATTTGCGTCGGGGCGTGGCGCGTGCTATTTGTTTAGTTATGTCGGAAAGGCGGCAAATCTCGTCGCTCGCTCCCTCCGGTCCCCTGGACCGCCGCCGCTTCTTGAAGCTCCTCGCCGCGGCGGGGTTGCTCTCCTCCCCCCTCGCCCGCCTCCTCGCGGCCCTTCCGGCCGCGCCGGACGCGGAGGGCGCGCCCGCCGACCTCTTCGTCGTCTCCGGCCGGGACTATCCCCGGCTGGTCCGGGAAGCGCTCGCCCGCCTCGGCTTCCCCGGCCGCTTCCTGAAGCCGGGGATGAAGGTGGTGATCAAGCCCAATGCCGCCTGGTCCCGGACGCCCGAGCAGGCCGCGACCACCCACCCCCTGATCGTCGCCGAGGTCGTCAAGGCCTGCCTCGAGGCGGGGGCGAAGGACCCCGTGGTGGCGGAAAATCCCTGCGACAACCACCAGTCCTGCTTCCGCGTCTCCGGGATCAAGGCGGCGGCGGAGCAGGCGGGGGCGAGAATGATCGCTCTGGCCGAGGCGGACGAATTCGTCCCGGTGGTCCTGCCCGGGGCGAAGAAGCTCCGGAAGACCGCGATCGCGCGGCGGATCCTCGAGGCCGATCTCCTGATCAACCTGCCGATCGCGAAGGTCCACAGCGCGGCGAAGCTGACCCTGGCGATGAAGAACCACATGGGGGCGGTGGAGGATCGCTTCGCCTTCCACAAGCTCGACCTCCACCAGTGCATCGCCGACCTCTGCACGCGCCTCACCCCCCAGATCAACCTCCTCGACTGCACTCGCGTCCTTCTCACCCGGGGTCCGAAGGGGCCGGGGCAGGTCAAGGTCCTCGACCGGATCGTGGCCGGGACCGACCAGGTCGCCGTCGATTCCTTCGCCGCCGGATACTTCGGGCTGAAGCCCGCCGACCTCGGCTACCTCGTCGCCGCGAGAGAGATGGGGCTGGGGAAGACGGACCTCGGCGCGATCCGGGTGAAGGAGATCGCCGTCTAACCGGCTTGGCTGGGCAAAATTAACTACGAATTACGCGAATTTCGCGAATTGGGCCCGGCGAAACCGGATCGCGGCCCCGAGTGGATTCTTGGGATGCGGGGCAAGCGGGGACGCTGCTCCCACGGGCAGATAGTATAGACACGTCATCGCGAGGAGCTTCAGCGACGAAGCAATCTCAATTCGCGGAATTCGAGAAATTCGTAGTTAATTATTTTTGCCCGCCGAGACCATGAGCAAGCCATTCGCGGTTGTCGGAAAAATCCTCGTCATCGCCGCCTGGGCGGCCGCTTTTTCACTGATGTTTTGGGCGGCGGTCATCCCCGCCCTCCTCCAGAACCTCTCCCCCGGAGGCATCCCCTCCTCCCTTCGCCATCCCCTCTTCTGGTTCCTCGCCCTTTCGCTCCCCCTGATCGCGCTCGCCTGGTTCCGGGGCCGCTTCTTCTGCTGGCGGATCTGCCCGGTCGGCTTGCTCCAGGACCTCTTCCCTTCGCGCGGACGGGCCGGGGCGGATCCTCGCAACTTAGCCGTCTTCCTCTTCCTCCTCGGCTTCGCCATCACCGGAGCAAACCTCCTCATCGCCTTCGACCCCCTGGTGATCTTCAACCGCGCGATAAGCTCGGCCGGCATGCGCGGTCCGCGGGCTTGGATCTTCATCCTCCCCCTCTTCACCGTCCTCGCGCTGAGCCTCTGGCGAAAGAGATTCTGGTGCTTCAAGCTCTGCCCGCTCGGCGCCTTCTTCGACTGGGTCCTCTGGCTGAGAACACACCGGAGCCGGAGATGGTTTCTGTGGGAGCGGCATTCTTGCCGCGATCGATGCTCGCCTGGATCGCGACCTAAAAATAAACCGCGAATCTCGCGAATTCTCGCGAATCTCTTTGGCCGCCAGACCAACCCCATTCGTGAAGATTCGCGGTTAAAAGGGCCGGGCCAAGCCGAAGCCGATCCGGGCCATCCGGCATCGCGGCCGGAATGCCGCTCCCGCCAAGCCTCGGACCCGGGGCGGAGAAACTTTCTGCTCCTCCTGGGGGGAGGCTTGGCCGGAGGACTGGCCTGGAGGCGCCTGAACCGGCGCGGCGGCCGGATCGACCCGCGGATCATCCGCCCGCCGGGAGCCCTCCCCGAGGACGAGTTCACCGAAACCTGCGTCCGCTGCGGGGCCTGCCTCGCGGTCTGCCTGACCAAGACCCTGGCGCCCACGATCGCGGGGGCGGGCTGGGAAGGCTTCCTGACGCCGCGGCTCGTCCCGCGGATCGGCGAGTGCGACGAGTTTTGCAACCGCTGCGGCCAGTCCTGCCCGACCCAGGCGATCCGGGGGATGCCGCTCGCGGCCAAGCGGATGGCCAAGCTCGGAACCGCCCGCGTGGCCAAGGAGCGCTGCCTCGCCTGGGCCTACGACAAGCACTGCCTGGTCTGCCAGGAGTTCTGCCCCTACCTCGCGATCCGGACGCTGAAGAACGAAAACGGCACCGACTCGCCGGAGGTCATCGCCGAACGCTGCCGGGGCTGCGGCATCTGCGAGAAGAAATGCCGCTCCGACCCCAGCCCGGCGATCCTGGTCTACAACGACGGGGCGGGGACCTGGGCCTCGGACCCCGTATCGTAGGCGCGGACATTCATGTCCGCGCGCCAGGCCTCTCCCGCGGACCTCAAGGTCCGCGGCTACGGATCAATCGGCTGTCGCACTTTAATAGATCACTCTCACCAGATAGAGCCCCCGGGCCGGGGCGGTGGGACCGGCGCGGGTCCGGTCCCGGGAGGCGAGGATGTCTCCGACCGCGGCGGGCGGGATCTTCCCCTGCCCCGCCAGGACCAGCGTCCCGACGATGTTCCTCACCATCTTGTAGAGGAAACCGTCGGCCTCGATCTCGAACTCCACCCCTTCCCCTTTCCGGCGGATCGCGATCCGCTTGATCGAGCGCGTCTTGTCCCGAACCGACCCGCCCGCGGAGGCGAAGGCGGAAAAATCGCGGCGGCCGAGGAGGGGGGCGGCGGCGAGCTTCATCGCCCGCAGGTTCAGGGGGCCCGCCAAGCGCCAGGCCCGGTCGCGCAGGAGCGCGCTCCGGGCGGGGCGGACGAGGACGAGGTAGCGGTAGACCTTTCCCCGGGAGGAGAAGCGGGCGTGGAAATCGTCCGGCGCCTCCTCCGCCGCAAGGACCGCGACATCCGGCGGAAGATGGGCGTTCGCCCCGGCGCGAATCTTTCCCGGGGGAATCGGGCGGGAGGTCAGGAAATGGGCAACCTGCGCGAGGGCGTGGGCGCCCGCGTCGGTCCGCCCCGCCCCGTGGACGCGGACCTTCCGGCCGAGGAGCTTCCGGAGCGCCGCCTCGACCGCGCCCTGGACCGTCTCCGCGTTCTCCTGCAGCTGCCAGCCGGCGTAGCGCGTCCCGTCGTATTCCAGGGTGATCCGGATCTTCCTCATAACTTATCCCGGATGATACTACGATCCGGGACAAGTTAGATCAGGGAAATGGGGAAGAGAAGTCTTTAACGCTTGTGGGAGCGGCGTCCCCGCCTGCCCCGATTACTATTCAATCCTAATGCAATAATCGGGGCCGCGATCCGAGCCGGATCGGGGCAAGATGCCCCTCCCACAGCAACAACCTTCTCAGACTAACCCGTCCGCGATCATCCGCTCGGCGATCTGGACCACGTTGGAGGCCGCTCCCTTGCGGATGTTGTCGGCGACGACCCAGAGGTGGAGGCCGTTCTTCGCGTAGGGGTCCGCGCGGATCCTGCCCACGAAGACTTCGTCCCTCCCGTCCGCGGAGAGCGGCATGGGGTAGAGCTTCTTCGCGGGATCGTCCATCAGGACGACGCCGGGGGCGGCGGCGAGGATCTCTCTCGCCGCCCCGACGGAGAGGGGCTGCTCGGTCTCGAGGTACACCGCCTCGGAATGGACGTTGAAGACCGGGACGCGGATGGTGGTGGCGGAGACCTCTATGGAGTCGTCGTGGAGGATCTTCTTCGTCTCCCGGTCCATCTTCCACTCCTCGGTGGTGAAGTCGAGCTTCTCGAAGGAACCGATCTGGGGGATGAGGTTGAAGGCGATCCGGTAGGGGTAGGCGGAGGGGGCGAACTCCCTCTCCCCGGCAAGATAGCGCGGGGCCTGCTCCTTGAGCTCCTTGATCGCCTCCCGCCCCGTCCCGGAGACCGCCTGGTACGTGGCGACGATGACCCGCCTGATCCTCGCCGCCCGGTGAAGGGGGGCGAGCGCCATCACCATCTGGATGGTGGAGCAGTTGGGATTGGCGATGATCCCGGAGTGCTTCGCGATGTCCTCCGGATTGATCTCGGGCACCACCAGGGGGACGGCGGGGTCCATCCGGAAGTCGGCGCCGTTGTCGATGGAGACCGCGCCCCGCTTCTTCGCCTCCGGATAGAAGGTGACGGCCGCGCCCTTCTCCCCCTCGGTCCCCGCGAAGAAGGCAAACTGCGCCCCGGCGAACTCCTCGGGGGCGGCCGCCTTGACCGCGTATTTCACGCCGTCCACGGCGATCTCGCGCGCGCTGCGCGCGAGGACGGTGAGCTTGCCCACCGGGAAGCGGCGCTGGCGGAGGACCTTGAGCATCTCCTCCCCGACCGCCCCGACGCCGACCACCACGACGTTGTATTTCTTAGCCATCGCTTATTCACCTCCAACAGTGGAAATATAGAAACATGGAAACAAGGACTTCAGCCTCCGGATTGATTGTTTTTCTCTCTCTGCAGATATCCGATATACCCATTCAGAGCTCTTTCCACCTCCCTCCCCTGGTCATACAGCTTCTGATAATCGCTTTCCGAGATATACCCCTCGTCCCGGGCAGTACAGAAATGATCGAGCGTTTCGTTGACCGAACCACGCGCTACCCGGCAGAAATGGATGTTCTCCTGGTATGAATAGCGGCCATAACCCTCGGCGATATTGGCGGTGATCGAGACCGCGGCCGAGCGGATCTGGGCGGTGAGATTGAACGCTTCAGCGCGGGGGAACTTGGCGCTTACTTGGTATATTTCATGGCGGTATTTTCTGGCCAACTGCCAGACTGTAAGATCCTCGAACCTCCTGACCGGCATGTCCCCGCCCTCAGAACTCCTTGTTTCTATAATTCCATATTTCCATGTTTCTATTGGACCCCGACAAATCCCGCCACCAGGTCCCCGACCTGGGTCGTCGTGTATCCCATCTTCCCCGCCGACATGGACTTCATCTTCCCGCAGGCCTTGACGATCGCCTGCTCCAGGCGGGAGGCGGCCTCGGACTCGCCCAGGAAGTCGAGCATCATCTGGGCGGCCCCGATCGCAGCCAGGGGGTTGATCTTCCCGGTCCCGGTGTACTTGGGCGCGGAGCCTCCGATCGGCTCGAACATCGAGGTCCCTTTCGGGTTGATGTTCCCCCCGGCGGCGATCCCCATCCCCCCCTGGATCATGGCCCCGAGGTCCGTGATGATGTCGCCGAACATGTTGTCGGTGACGATGACGTCGAAATACTCCGGGTTCTTCACCATCCACATGCAGGTGGCGTCGACGTGGGCGTAGTCCCGCTTGATGTCGGGGTAGTCCTTCTGGCCGATCTCGTGGAAGGCCCGCTCCCAGAGGTCGAAGGCGAAGGTGAGGACGTTGGTCTTGCCGCAGAGGGTGAGCATCTTCTTCCGGTTCCGTTTCCGGCAGAGGTCGAAGGCGAAGCGGAGGCAGCGCTCCACGCCGAAGCGGGTGTTGATCGACTCCTGGACCGCCACCTCCTGGGCCGTCCCCTTCTTGAAGAAGCCGCCCGCCCCCAGGTAGAGCCCCTCGTTGTTCTCCCGGACGACGACGAAGTCGATGTCCGCGGGCCCCTTGTCCTTGAGGGGCGTGGGGACGCCGGGATAGAGCTTGACCGGGCGGAGGTTGATGTACTGCTCCAGCTCGAAGCGCAGGGCGAGGAGGAGCCCCTTCTCCAGGATCCCCGGCTTCACGTCCGGATGGCCGACCGCGCCCAGGTAGATCGCCTTGAACTTCCTGAGCTCCGTGAGAACCGAGGCGGGGAGGATCTCGCCGGTCTTGAGGTAGCGGGCGCCGCCGAGGTCGAACTCGGTGAAGTTGAAGGCGATCTTGAACTCCGCGCCGACCGCCCGGAGCGCCTTGATCCCCTCGGCCACCACTTCCGGCCCGGTCCCGTCCCCCCCGATCACCGCGATGTCGTATCTCTTGGCCATGGTTAGTGTCCTTTCGTGCGCTTATCGGTTTTACTGCTGCGAGTTCGCAAGAGCAAGTGAAGTGCAAGGTGTTAGGTGTAAGGTGTCAGGGCCACGCATCCCATGTTTGTCCATTGCACCTGACATCCGACACCGTTTTACTTCTTACTTCTCACTTCTTACTTCTGCCTTTTAATCGGGTATCCCACCGTCTGGGCCAGGGCCACCCTCTCCTCCGGGCGGAGTTTCATCGTCCGGGAGAGGGCGGCCCGGTCGAGCCAGCCCCGGACCACCGTGTTCAGCCCCTCGGAGGCGCAGAAAAGATAGACGTTCTGGCTGACGAAGCCGGCGTCGGTGGCCGCGTAGAATTCCTGGTCCGCCTTGGGCATCCCCTCCATCCTCGCATAGTCGGCCACGAAGACGAGGTTGACCGGGGCGGCGGCGACGAAAGGCTGGCCGCCCGTGGCGGCGCGGACGTCCTGGGCCAGGATGGGCTTCAACCGGTGGGGTACCGGCTCGTAGAGATAGAGCCCTTCGGGGAGGGCGACGTAGATCTCGATCTCCCGGCAGTCGTGGGCGGTCGGGTTGGTCCGCCGCCCCGAGTCCGGGCGGTTGACGCCGCCGGCGGCCCAGAGGAGGTTGGAGAGGACCGGGAGGGGAAGCGGATCGGGAGCGAACTCCCGCTCGCTCCGCCTCTCCTTCAGAGCCTGCAGCAGCGGCTTCCCCCCGCTCTGATCGGCGGGCGGAAGCTCAATCTTTTTCGCCTCCTCGGACGCAACCGAGGAGGCAAAAAAGAAGATGGTCACCAGCACATTAACCGCCGTCACGATTCTCTTCATGGGTCGAGTCCCCGTTTTCCCCTTGAGTCCGTTCCCCAGTGCGTCCCGCCGTTACACCTTGCCCGCCTTGCTCCTCCCCCCCTCCTTCTGCTTGGCCCTCCCGGCCACGTACTTGATCAGGCCGCCCGCTTTGATCAGGTCCTGCATGAACGGGGGCGCGGCATCGGCTTCGTAGGTCTCCCCCCGGGTCAGGTTCCGGATCTTCCCGCTCCCAACCTCTATCTCCACCTCGTCGCCCTCCTTGATCCTCTCCGCCCCCTCCGGGGAGACGAAGATCATCAGGCCCATGTTGAAGGCGTTGCGATAGAAGATGCGGGCGAAGGAGGCGGCGATCACCGCCGATACCCCCGCGCCCTTGATCGCCACCGGCGCGTGCTCGCGCGACGATCCGCAGCCGAAGTTTTTTCCGCCCACCAGGATGTCTCCGGGCTTGAGCATCTTCACGAAACCCGGGCGGATATCCTCCATCAGGTGGCTCCCGAGGAAGCCGGGATCGATGGAGACGAGATAGCGCGCCGCGACGATGGCGTCGGTGTCGATGTTGTCGCCGAACTTCCAGGTCTTTCCCTTGATCTTCATGGTTACGATCTCGGTTATGCAAGTCTTACTGGACTGTTTCCCCGGCGAACGATTACGGAGTAATGGAGTAATGGTGCCTGGCAAGTTGGCCGTCATTCATTGCTCCAGTACTCCAGAACTCCATTACTCCGGTTTATATCTTGTCCGGATGGACGATCTCCCCCGCCACCGCGCTCGCCGCCGCCACCGCCGGGTTGGCGAGATAGACCTCGCTCTCGGCATGGCCCATCCGCCCGACGAAGTTGCGGTTGGTCGTGGCCACCGCCTTCTCCCCCTGCGCCAGGATCCCCATGTGGCCGCCGAGGCAGGGCCCGCAGGTCGGCGTGGAGACGACGGCGTTGGCCTCGATGAAGATCTCGATCAGCCCCTCCCGGAGGGCCTGCAGGTAGATCGCCTGGGTCGCCGGGATGACGATCGTCCGCACGGTTTCCTTGACCTTTCTCCCCTTGAGGATCTGGGCCGCCACCCTTAAGTCCTCGAGCCGCCCGTTGGTGCACGATCCGATCACCGACTGGTCGATCCTCACCCCCTTCACCTCGCTCACCGGGCGGACGTTGGAGGGGAGCGCGGGGAGCGCGACCTGGGGCTCGATCTCGGAAACGTTGATCTTGAGCTTCTCCCGGTAGCTTGCGTCCGGATCGCTCCGGTAGCAGCGGTAGGGGCGCCGGGCCCGTCCCTTGACATATTCCTCGGTGATCTCGTCCGGGGGGAAGATCCCGGCCTTGGCCCCGGCCTCGATCGCCATGTTGGCCATGGTCAGGCGGTCGGACATGGAGAGGGCCTTGACCGTCGGGCCGGTGAGCTCCATGGCTGCGTAGTTGGCCCCTGCAACGCCGATCCTCCCGATCGTGAACAGGATCAGGTCCTTGCCCGAAACCCAGGGCTTGAGGTTCCCCTCGTACACGAAAAGCATCGTCGGGGGAACTCGGAACCAGGCTTCGGAGCTGATCATCGCCGCCGCCAGGTCCGTCGAGCCCACGCCGGTGGCGAATGCCCCCAGCGCCCCGTAGGTGCAGGTATGGCTGTCCGCCCCGATCACCAGGTCGCCCGGCCCCACCAGTCCCAGCTCGGGGAGGAGGGCGTGCTCGATCCCCATGCACCCCACGTCGTAGAAATGGACGATCCCCTGCGCGCGGGCGAACCGCCGCAGCACCTGGCACTGCTGGGCGGAGCGGATGTCCTTGTTGGGCGCGAAATGGTCACAGACCAGGGCGATCCGCTCCCGGTCGAAGACCTTCTCGGCGCCGCTGTTTTCGAACTCCTGGATGGCCAGGGGGGCGGTGATGTCGTTTCCCAGGGCCAGGTCGACCCGGGCCATGACGACCTCGCCGGGGGAGACGGTCTCCCGCCCGGCGTGGGCGGCCAGGATTTTTTCCGCGATGGTCATGCCCATGACGCTTTCTCCCGGAGAGCCGCCGCGCTCCCCGTCCGTTGGATGGTTTAAAAAGGCGGATTATAGTAAGTCCCGGCCGGGGAGACAACGCCTTTCCCCCCTTCGTCCTGGTCTACCTTGTCCCCCTCGCTTCCTCGAGCCTCAGCTTGATCCGCCGATCGTCCGGTTGGAGACGGAGGGCCTCCTCCCACTCCTCGATCGCCTCCTCCATCCGCCCCCGACGGACCAGGAACTCGGCGAGCTGGACGCGGACGGCGGGGTCCCCGGGGGCGAGCTTCGTCGCCTCCCTCAACGTCTCCTCCGCCTTCCCGTCCTCGCCGATGAGCTCGTGGATGACCGCCTTCTCCTGGCGAACGGCCGGGGAGGACGGCTCCAGCGCCAGGAGCTCGTCGTAATAGGCGAGCGCGGCCCGGGGCATCCCGCGGAAACGGGCGATCTCCGCCAGGCGGAGGTAGGGCTCCGCAAACCTGGGCTCGTATTTCAGCGAGAGCCCGTAGCGGGCCTCTATCTCCGGCCATTCGACCTCCCCCCTCCCCCGGTAATAACGGAAAAGGCTCTCCGCCATGTCGTATTCCCTCAGATACGGCTCCTCCCATCCGGCGATCCCGATCCAGAGGAGGACCGCCCCGGCCGCCCCCAGAGCGCTCTTGGCCTGGAAAATGTCCCAGCGCGTCCTCTCCGTCCGGGGGATCGCCCGCCGCAGCGCCGCGGCGAGGGCGGCGAGCGCGGCCAGGAGGGGGAGCAGCGACCACCGGGAGGCGAGGCCCGCGGCGGTCCCCAGGTTGTCCGAGATGAAGCCGCGGGCGAGAAGGAAAAAGCTGAAATAGATGAGCGGGCTCGACACCTTCCACTCCGCGCGGGGCTCGGTCGCGTTGATCGCGAGCATGAAGGCGACCGAGATGAGGACCAGAGCCTTGAGCGTTCCCCGCCAGGCCCTGGGGAGGGCGGCCAGGGGGAGGACGAGGAAAGGCAGGGCGGGGACGAGGAAGCGCGCCCCGATCGACCCCACGCCGTCCCAGTAGGCGTAGCCGGCGTTGAAATAGAGGAAACCCAGGGCGATCAGCAGGCAGAGGAGCCACTCCCGCCGTCTCCCCTTCCGGGCAAAACAGGCGAAGGCCGGGAAGGCGAGGAGGAGAAAAGGGGATTGGTAGAAGATCCCCCGGTAGGGGCTGAAGGTGATCCCGTAGAGGGCGTCGAGCTTGGGGAGGGTGATGCCCAGGAAGCCCGCGTGGTGGTCATAAACCTGGTGGTAGGAATAGGAGCTGGCGAAGGGCGCGCCGAAGCAGGAGAGGTTGTAGTAGCCGAGGAGGAGGAGGGGAAGGGCGAGCCCCAGGCACCAGGCGAAGAAGAGGCGCTTTTTCTTCAGGGCGACCAGGAGATAGCCGGTGAGGAGGACGACGGAGATGGCGGCGGGAAAATCGCAGAGGACACCCCCGGCGCAGACCAGTCCGGCGAGCCAGGCCGTCGACCAGCGCTCGGGGTAGATCCCCGCCCTCATCCGGAAAAGGAGGAAGAAGGCGACGAGCGCGCAAGCGGCGGCCAGCGAGTGGCCGTAGAAGACCGTGGCGAAGGGGCTGACCAGAGTTCCCAGGGCGTAGCCCAGCGCGAGGGTGATCCTCCCCTCCTCGTCCGCCCCCCCTGCCTCGCCGAGGAGGCGGTGGAGGGCGAGGGAGGCGAGGGCGCAGGGGACGCCCACCACGATCAGTGTGAGCAGATATTGGATCGTCTTCTCCCCCTCCACGCCGAGACGGCGCAGGGCGCGGAAGAAGGGTACGGCCAAGAAGGCGGGGCCGGGGGCCTTGTCCGAGTAGTAATGGCCTCCGAAGTAGACCTTATCGCCGGTGTTGGCGTGGAAGGAGTCGATCCGGCAGGTCCCCTCCCCGGATAGGGCGAAGACGAGGTCGAAGCGGCTGGTCGCGTTCCACTCCTCCCGGCCGATGTAGTGGATGAAGTAGGCGTAGGAGAGAAGGACGGCGAGAAAGAGGAGGACCGATACCCGGCCCGGCGATTGAATTCCACTAATTTTCACGAATGGGCTCGGTTTGGCTCGGCGATTTTAACCGCGAATCTCGCGCTTGCGCGCCGTAGCGCTACAGCGCGCAGGCGCGAATCTCCACGAATACGGCCGGGGCGCTTTGCGCTCTGCGCTCTGCGCTTTGCGCTATGCTTCATCCCCTGCCCCCTGCCCCCCGCGCCCTTCTTTGCACAGCGCGCGGTTTGACCGGGAGATGATATACTATCGCTCCTCAAGCCGCATAACCATTTAGCGCCACCTTCAGTCGAGAACATACAACCCGGCGCCTCGATCCCCCGCCCCATGCCCCATCCCCCATCCCGCAAACCTCGTTTGCTGATCACCGGCGTCTCCGGCTTCCTCGGCTGGAACCTCTTCCGCTCTCTCCGGGAACGGTATGAGGTCATCGGGACCTACTCCTCCCATCCCCCTCCGGGGGGAGCCGGCCGTTTCCGCCCGCTCGACATCCGCGACGGCGGGGCGACCGCGCGCCTCGCCCGCGAGCTCTCGCCCGAGATCGTCATCCACGCCGCCGCCGTCACCTCCCCCGCCCTCTGCGCGGCCCGGCCTGAACTCGCCCGGGCGATCAACTTCCTCGGCACGGTCAACGTCCTCCGGGCGGTCCGCGCCACCGGCGCGCGCCTCCTCTACACCTCGACCGACCGCGTCTTCGACGGCCGGCGCGGATGGTATAACGAGGATGACGCTCCCCATCCGCTGGGCCCCTACGAGGCCAACAAGCTCGCGGGAGAGCGGGAGATTGAGAAAGCGCTCCCCGAAGCCCTCCTCGCCCGCCTCCCCCTGCTCTACGGCCCGAAAAGCCCATCCCATGGCTCCTTCCTGGAGTGGATGTTCGAGGCCTTCCGCAGCCGGACGCCCCTCAAGCTCTTCGCCGACCAGTTCCGCACCCCCCTCTACGTCGAGGACGCCGCCCGGGCGATCGGCCTCCTCCTGGAAAAGCCGGATCTCGCCGGCCTCTATCACCTGGGGGGACCGGAGCGGATGAGCCGCTCCGACTTTGGCTACCGGATGGCCGAGGTCTTCGGCTTCGACCCCGAAGTGATCGTTCCCGCCCGGATGGCGGAAGAGAAGGACATCCCCCCCACGCCGGTCGACGTCTCCCTGAACAGCGACAAGCTCTTCCAGGCGGTGGGCTTCCGGGGGCGGGGAGTCGGGGAGGGGCTGCGCGCCTGCCAAGCCGCCCTCGGCTACTGAAAAATGAACATTAACCGCGAATTCACGCGAATAAAGCGCGAATAGAATATGAAAAACGTCGTCTTCTATGTCTCCGGCCACGGCTTCGGCCACTCCTCCCGCATGGCCGAGGTCATCCGAGTCCTCCTCCGCGACCATCCGGGGATCGCGGTCACGGTCAAGACCTCCGCTCCCGAGTGGTTCTACCGGGAATCCGTCCCCTCCCCTTTCCGCTTCCTCCGCCGGGAGTGCGACAGCGGCGTCGTCCAGTCCGACAGCCTAAGCCTCGACGCCCAGGCCACGCTCCGGCATTTCGCCGGGCTGGCCGGACGGAGCCCCGCCTTCGTCCGGGCGGAGCTTAGCTCCTTCCGGAGGCGGCGGCCGGACCTGATCGTCGGGGACATCCCCCCGGTCGCTTTCCTCGTCGCCGCGGCCGCGGGGATCCCCTCGCTCGCCGTCGCCAACTTCTCCTGGGACTGGATCTACGAGCCCTACGCCGAGCGGTATCCCGAGTTCCGCCGTCTCGTCCCCTTCATCCGGGAAGCCTACGGCCAATCCGACTGCCTCCTCCGCCTCCCCTTCAGCGGTCCGATGACCGCCTTCAAACGCGCCGCCGACCTCCCTTTGATCGCCCGCCGGTCGTCACTCTCCCGGCCGAGGATCCGCGGGATCCTCGGCCTGCCCCGCGCCCGGAAGGTCGTCCTCCTCTCCTTCGGCGGCTTCTGGCTCGGCCCCGAGTATTATCGCCAACTCTCCGGCCTTAAGGGCTTCGTCTGGATCGCGAGCGAGCGGGTGGGCAGCGGGCTCGAAGGGATACGTAACTTCAACCGCGCGGAGGTGCAGCGAGCCGGCCTCTCCTACCCCGACCTGGTCCGCGCTTCCGACGTAGTGGTCACCAAGCCGGGCTATGGGATCCTCTCCGAGTGCATCGCCAACCGGACGCGGATGGTCTACACCTCCCGGGGGGACTTCCGCGAATACGAGGTGCTGGTGCGGGGGGCGAAGAGATACCTGCCCTCGGCCTTCATCCCCCAGGAGAAACTCAAGGCGGGGGACCTGGAGGAGGTCCTGGAGAAAGTGCTGGCGATGCCGGACAACTTCCCGGCCCTGCCCCTCGACGGGGCCAAGAAGGCGGCGGAGATAATCGTCAAGCGGGCCGGGCTTTTATAGGACCTATAAGACCTATAGGACCTATAAGACCTATAAAATGCGGGCCGCGAAAAGCGGCAGCGACTCCCCGCTCGTCCAGAGCCGGCGCAGGGCGTAAACGTCTCCGCCCGGCCGGTTGACGCCCTCGACCGTGGAGCAGGCGTAGGCGAAGCCCGCCGCCCGGACCATTTGCTCGATCTCGGGGGAGAAATCCCCCTCTTCCCCATTCGGGTAGCAGAAGCCCGCCGCCCGCCGGCCCGAGATCTCCTCGATCATCCGCTTCGAATCGGCGATCTCCCTTTGGGCTTCCTCGGCGGGGATCCGGGTCAGGATCGGGTGGTTGACCGTGTGGGCGCCGAACGATATCCCGGCCTCGGCCATCTCCCGGATCGCGCGGCGGCCGAGCACGCGCACGGGATTGGGCGCCGCAACGGCCAGCTGTTTCCGCAGGTCCTCGAAGCGGGCGCGGCGGTCTTCCTCGCCCAGCGCCTTGAGCGCGGCCTTGACCCTTCGGAGAGCGCGCAGTCGGTTTTCTACCCCCTCCAGGCTGACGCGGCCATCAAACTCGATCTCTTTCTTTTCGGTCTTCCCGAAAAGAAAGCCGAGCTCGTCCGTCCAGGGCACGCGATCGGTGTCGACGAAACCGGTAGCGATGAAAACCGTCGCCGGGAGGCCGCGCGCCTTGAGGATGGGGAAGGCGTGGCGGTGGATGTCGTCGTATTCGTCGTCGAAGGTGAGGGCGACGGAACGGGGCGGGATCTCCCCTCCCCGGAAGAGCGTTGCGGCCAGCTCCTCCAGGGGGAGAACGTTCATCTCCTGACGCAGAAAATCAATCTGGCGGCCGAAGAGACCGACCGTGACGTGGGGAAGGAACGGGTCCGGGACCGGGAGGACGTGATGGTACATGAGGACGCGGAATCCGGCCCGGTTCTCCAGCAGTGACCGGAGACGGAGAATCCCCGCGCGGTAAGCCAGCGCGGCGAGGCCGCTTTTCAAGGCATAGCGCATAAAGCGAAAACAGGGTTCAGGGGATGAAGCAGAGCGCAAAGCGCAAAGCGCAGAGCGCCTAGCCGGCCAGGGCGCTTTGCGCTCTGCGCTCTGCGCTTAGCGCTTAGCGCTTTGCGGATCCATTCGCGGAATTGTTTTCTCCGAGTAGCGCCGGAAGAGCCCCCCGATCAGCTCCCGCTTGTGCTCGAGGACCAGGGCCGGCATCTGGTCGCATTGGGAGAAGCAGGCGCAGGAGCCGGAGGCCATGGCGCGCCGGGCCTTCTTCATCTCCTCGCCCAGCCAGATCTCCTCGAAGCTCTGGCGGGAGAGGTCCCCCACGGGCTTCAGGAGCGTCGGGCAGTTGTAGACCTTCCCGTCGTAGTGGAGGAGCACGGAGATGCAGGAGGAGTAGCAGCGCCCCACCGCGCAGGGCACCCGCTCGATGAAGCGCTTGCGAAGATAGTCGATCAGCTCCCGGTGGAAGATGACGTTCGCCTGGCGGTAGACCCGACGCCAGAACGTGTTGCGGCCGAGCGGGTCCGAGCGCTGGCGGGCGACGACCTCCTCGACTTGGCGGATGATCTCGGCGGCCTCGGCCGGCGCGAAATCGAATGATTTGTCCCCCACCGTCCCGGTGAAGCCGAACTCGCTCCCCGGCTTGGTGGTGAACTCCGCCCCCGTTTTCCGGGCGTACTCGTATACGCCGAGGATGTCGCGGTAGTTCTCCTTGAGGATCGTCATCTTCACCGTCGGCTTAAGGCGGGGGTGCTCCCGGGAGAGGAGGCCGAGGCCCTCGAGCGTCCGGGAGGCCTTCTCGAAAGTCCCCAGCACGCCCCGGACGCGGTCGTGGACGTCCTCCAGCCCGTCGAGCGAGACGTCCACGACCAGGTTGAAGCGGTAGCGCTCGAGCAGCTCGCGCGCCGTCGCGAGCGCCTTCTCGGTGAGCGTCCCATTGGAGGAGATCAGGACCGTCCCCAGGCGCTGGCCGCCGGCGGCGGCCACGAGCTTCGGAATCTCGGTGAGGAAGGGCTCTCCTCCGGTGATGTCCAGGATCTCGATCCCCCGGGAGAGGGGCGAGGCGGCGAGGTTACGGAGCGCCGCCTCGGGGAGATCAACCTTCTCCTCCTGCCTCCAGATGTTGCACATCCGGCAGCGGAGGTTGCAGCGGTTGGTGGTGGTGGCGTGAAGGATGACGGGGCGCAAGAGGCGGTCGTTCTGGAACCGCATCCCGAGGTCGGTGAGGATGATGTTCTTCAGGAGAGAAATCATGGACTACGAATTTCGCGAATTGGAGGAATTCCGCGGATTTGCCCGGCTCGGCCCGGCGGATTTAACCGCGAATCCCGCGCTTGCCCGCCATAGCCCGACTCATCGGGGCGGAGGCGGGAATATCGCGCAAATAGGCCGCCGACTGATTGCTGGTCACTTCTTCTTGAGTTACTGATCACTCTTTTCCCGTGGGAGCGCCGTCCCCGGCGCGATCCATCCCATCTGGGCATGTTCACATGTAGGCATGCAGAAAAGCCTGGCCAAAGATAATCTAATATTTCTACATGTCCTGCATGACTACATGTGAATATTGGCCAGCCCGGCCTTCCGCCAGGCCGCCGCGATCGCGGACGCGGCGAGCCGGTTCGCCTCCCGGTTCCAGTGGTTATCGCTCCGAAAATATAATCTCACGCCCTTCGCGGCCGCGCCAGTGAACTCGGCCGTAAGATCGACAACGCCGATCCCCTTCGCGGCGAGATATCCCTTGAGCATCCGCACCGCCTCCTCGCGGTCGATCGCCTCGGCCTCCTTGATCCGGATCCTGGAGCCGGGGGCATAGGAGGAAACGACCTCCTGCGAAGGGACCAGCAGAACCCACAGGTCCGGCACGGATTCCTTCATCCGCAGGATGATGGCGGCGGTCAAAGCCACGTCCTCCCCGATCGGCCGACCCGGCTCGATCAAACCCGCCCCGACCAGCAGCTTCTTGACCGGAGCGATCCTTTTCAGTCGCGAGCTTAAAAAGCCGTAGAGCTTCGATCGGGCCAGGACCATTTTTATGCCCGACAGTTTCCCTTCGTCCGCCTTCCGGTTCTCCTCGATGACCCGGCTCTCCACCCGGGGGACCGGGACGCCTTTCATGGCCAGCCGGCCGCCCTCGAAAACGAAGTGCGGCTTCTCCTTCCCGTAGTTGGCGGAGAGGGCGTTGTGAAAGATGTCGGTGTCGTGAACCAGGACGAGGGCGGCATCCGGGGCATACTTCATCCCCTCCTTCTCCAGCAGCACACATTCCTGGTCGGTGCTGTAGCCCACCACGCCCAGGTTGACCACCTGGACTGCCGGGAACTCTTTCTTGAGGAGGTCGGAGAACCTCTCCTCCGCCTGGAGGCCGAATCCCCAGGCGAACGAGTCGCCCAAGACGATGATGCGCTTCCCGCCCGGAGGCTTGGGATAGTCGATCTCCTCTTCCCTCAGCCCCCGCGAGTTGATGGCGATCCCGCTCTCGTTCTCGTCCGGGCCTTTGAGGACCCCCCGGTAGCCCGGGCGGTTGAACCAGCCGAAATCGGGATGGTATTCCTCGGGACTTTGGCCCGAAACCGCCGGGATCATCTCTGCGGGAGCGGATGCGCCCTCCGGATACGGCCGGGCCGTGAGCATCCGGAGGGCCGCTTCCAGGGCGGCGACCGCGAAGGCTACCGCGAGGAGGAGGAGAAGAAGGTTTTGGAGGGCTTTCTTCAAACTACGAATTTCGCGAATTAGAAACGCGAATTGCGTAAATTAGCCCGCCTTGGCAATTTCACATGTAGGCATGTAGCGCATGTAGAAAAGCCTGGCCAGCGATAAGCACAATTTTCTACATGTCCTATATGCTCTACATGTGAAAAATTGCCAGGTCGGCTTGACCCGGCGATTTTGACCACGAATGAGCCAGGGCTTTATGCGCTATGCCCCATTCCCTGAACCCCGAACCCTGAACCCTTCTTTCCCCTGTTGCCCTGCGCTTTCTGCTTCTTCTCCCCCGGCAGCGTCTTGAACCGGAGCGTGAACAGGTAGTGGAGGTTCGTGAAACCGTCGTTCCAGAGGTTGAGCTTGGACCCGCCCAGACGGTCGAAGTATAGGATGGGGACTTCCGCGGCTTTGACGGCGGGGTCGGTGAAGGCCCGGATCTTCAGCTCCTCGGAGAAGGCCATCCCATTGGAGAGCGGCTCGATCCTTCCGAAGATCGCCTTCTTGAAAACCCACATGCCGGACTGGGAGTCCAGTATGTTCTTGAAGAAGAGGATCTTGACCGAAGCGGTCAGAATGATATTCCCGATCAGGCGGAGAAGCCCGTTGAGGTCCCGCCAGCGGTCCGGCATCCTCCGGCAGGAGATAAAGTCGAGGTTGCCGTCGATCAGGTTGTCCAGAACCCGGGGGATGGATTCCGTGGGGTAGGTGGCGTCTCCGTCCATGGTGACGATGATCTCGCCTAGGGCCGCCTTGATCCCGGCTCGGTGGGCTGCCCCATAGCCGGGAACCTTTTCCGGGACGACGCGGGCGCCGAGGCTTTTCGCCACCTCGGCCGTCCGGTCGGTGGAGTTGTTGTCCACCACCACCACTTCGTCGACGAGCTTAGGGACCATCTTGAGCAGGGCCCCGATCCCCTCCTCCTCGTTGTAGCAAGGGACGACCATGGAAATCTTCTTGTCTCGGTACACGTATGTTCTCCTCTGCGCAGGATGCATAGCGCCAAGCGCAAAGCGCCCCGTCGAACTGGCTAGGCGCTCTGCGCCATGCGCTTTGCGCTATGCGTTGGTTACCTCGTCGCGGGGATGTCCCCCACTATCCCGAAGTATATCGTCGTTATCTCTCGGATCCTCCAGCGCCCGGAGGAGTCCAGGAAGGTGGCCGCCTCGTCCAGGCCGTCGCCGTTGTAATCCGCCGGCAGGGTACGGAGGGACGGGCCCGAGTCCATCGTCCACCTCCCCCCTCCCCAGACCGCCCAGAGGCCGTTTCCAGGCCGCTGGACCGCCGGCCGCCAATAGCCCTCGCCATCGTAGTCCCCGGGAACCACCCGGTCTCCCGGTGCCCCGAAGTACCAGGCGCTCAAGGACCGGACCGACCAGTATCCGATGCCGGATCGATAAATGGCGGGGCTCGCCCCGCCATTTATATTATAGCGCCCGGGGACGGGTTGATCATCGGGAATTCCAAAAACCTCCCGCGTCCCCCCCCGAACCGCCCAGAGACCGCTGGTGGAACGGAAAACCGCGATCCCCGCCGTGCCTTCCCCATCATAGTCTTCGGGAACGGGGATATCGACGAAATCCCCGAAATACGCCCGGGTGAGGTCGCGGATCGCCCAGAGGGCGGTGCCGGCGCGGAAGACACCCATCTCCGCCGTCCCGTCGCCGTCGTAATCACCCGGGCAGGGCTCGTCCTTCTCGACGCCCCAGTAGGCCCGGGTGAGGTTATAAACCGCCCAGAAACCGAGGCCGGGGCGATAGACGGCGAGGTCGGCCGTCCCGTCCCCGTCATAGTCGCCGCCCGCCATCCCCTGCAGCTTGGCCGCCGGCCCGAGCGAGACGTCGTAGCGACCCGGCGCCGACCATTCCGCGTAGGACGACTCCGATTGGAAGGGCAGGTAGTCGCGATGGCGCGCCTGGACGAGCAACTGCCCATCCGGGAGGTGGGTGCAGACGGAAGCCGCGAAATCCCCGTCCCCATCGGCCAGGACGACCGACGATCTCCCGTCCGGGACCGCGATCCTGACCAGGGCGCCGGCGATCGCCTGTGCGCTCCCCTCCTCGGAGACCCGCCCCTCGACGCTGAAGCATCTCCGGATGGTTGGACTCGGGCTGGGCGAGGCAGTGGCCGTCGGGGTGGCGGTCGGCGAGGGGGAAGGCGAGGGGCTGGGCGTGAGCGAAGGCGTCGGAGACGGTGAGGGGCTGGGCGATGGAGAGGGCGAAGGGGTGGGAGAGGTAAGCGCGAGAAACTTGCTGACAAATACATCGGCCGACCCACTCCGGCCGGCCTGATACGGCGAGAGGGTGGGAAAATCGTTCGAGCTGGTTCCGCCGGCCACATAAGCGTTGCCGGCAAAATCCAGGGCTAGCGCATAAGGAGTATCGTCAGAGCTGCCGCCCAAATAGCTTGAAGCGAGAAGCTCTCCGTTTTGAGCGAATACCGTGACGAAACCGTCGTACGAATAAAGGCTTCCGGCATGGCTACTCTGATACGCGTTTTTGACCGGGAAATTAAAGGAGTAGGTCTCTCCCCCTATCCAAATCCTACCTTGAGAGTCTGCTCCTATCCCATAGGCGAAGTCTCTGTCATTCCCTCCCAGGTAACTGGAACATAGCAGAGAACCTTGAGAATCGAATTTGCTGACAAAGCCGTCGAAGTTCGTGACGTTTCCTTTCGCCGCCTGGTATGCGTTAAGGGTCGGGAAATCAAGCGACCAGGCAACTCCGGCTACATGCCAGGCTCCGGAAGAATCCGCGGCTACCGCCCAGGCATAGTCTTCCGGAGCCGCCCAGGGTGGATAACCGGTCTGGCCACCCAAATAAGTGGAAAATACCAGCGCCAAGGACTCGGGTTCGAGCACCGTGACGAAGGCGTCGGAATCGACCCCATTCGTCGTCGCTTGATAGGCTTGCCGGGTGGGAAAATCCGCCGATTTGGTGCTCCCTACCAGACAGATCCGTCCGCCGGAATCCCGGTCGGCCCCATAAGCGACATCGTCACTGTCGCCGCCCATATAGCTGGAAAACAACAAGCGAGAACCATCGGAGGAGACGCGGCTGACGAAGGCGTCGCGCGCGCCGCCGGCGAAAGAAGCCTGATAGGAGAGCATCGTAGGGAAGTCCGCGGATGCGGAACTGCCCGTTACGACAACGGTATCCGAGCCATCCAGGGTCAGAGCGTATGCCACATCGCTCCCGCTCCCTCCCAGATAGGTGGAATACGCCAAGGTGGAACCGTCCGCGGGAAGCTTGGCGACGAAGGCGTCTGTACCTCCCCGAGATCCAGCCTGGAAAGCATCTACCGTTGGGAAGTCGAGCGAACCGGTGCTTCCGACACAGTATATTTCCCCCTCTTCATTGCTGGCGATGCTTCGGGCGAGGTCGGATCCGGCCCCCCCCAGGTAAGCGCTGAAAAGCAACCTCGAACCGGAACTGGCTATGGCGACGATAAATGCATCCCTGCCTCCGGCCAGGGTGTTTTGGTACCCGTCCAGAGTCGGGAAATTGGACGAATCGGTATGACCGCATAGCAGCACCACTTCGCCGGGACCAACCGCAAGGCCGTGGGGGAGATCCTCGGCTCCTCCTCCCAGATAAGTGGAGTAGGCGCACGTCACCTCTTGGGAAAATCCGGCGGCGGGGAAGAACCCCAACCATGCCACAACCAGGGTGGTGGGGATGATCCTGGTTCTCATCATCTCAAAACCGGACCAGCACGTCCCAGGCGGCCTTGGCGGAGCGGCCGAGATCACCGAAGGAGCGAATCCGCCCGAGCGAGCGGAGGAGGTAGCCGGGACGGTAATAGAAGCGGCGGTAGGCCTCCTGGATGTAGGCCTCCAGGCTCTTGGCGTCGAAGCCGTCCTGGTAGGAGGCGTGCTTGGCGTCGAGCTGGGTCCAGTCCCCTCCCAGCCTGTCCTTCATCTCCTCGAAAAGCTCGCAGCCCGGATAGGGGGTGTTGACGTTGAAGGAGGCGAAGGCGGCCGGGATCTCGAGGGCGAGTGCGATCGTCTTCTCCACGCTCTCCCTGGTCTCGCCGGGGTTGCCGAACATGAAGAAGGCGGCGGGATCGATCCCGGCTTCCCTCGACCAGCGGAAGGCGTCCCTGATCTGGGCGACAGTGGTGTTCTTCCCCAGGCGCTTCAAAACCTCTTCGTCGCCGGACTCGACGCCGAATTGGATCTGGTAACAGCCTGCCCTTTTCATGAGCGCAAGCATCTCCTGATCCACCGTGTCCACCCGGGCCAAGCAGATCCATTCGATGCCGAGGCGGCGCGCGATGATCCCCCGGCAGATCGCCTCCACCCTCTCGCGCTTGATGGTGAAGGTATCGTCCCAGAACCCGATGTCGCGCAGGCCGTAACGGGAAACCATCTCCCCGAGCTCGGCCAGGACGCTCTCCACCGAGCGTGGCCGCCAGCTTTTCCCGTAATAGCCGCGGGTGGCGCAGTAGACACACCCGAAGGGGCAGCCCCGGGCGGTCAGGATGAGCCCGAAGGGCTTGCGGCGGGCGAAGGGGGCCGAGTATTTCCCGTTGGGCAAGAGGTCCCGGGCGGGGAAAGGAAGCCGATCGATGTCTTCGATAAGCGGCCGGTCGGGATTGTGCCGTATCGATCTGCCCTCTCGATAGGAGACACCACAAATATCTTCTATTTTCTTTTCGCCCTTCAGGGCGAAAAGAAGTTCGGAAGCAGTAGCCTCCGGCTCCCCCCGGATCACGAAATCGACAGGGACGGCGCGGAGGCTCTCCTCGGGCAGGGCTGTGACGTGTCCGCCAATCGCGACCGTCTTCACCCCCGGCAGCTTCCCCTTGAGCGCCTTGAGCCAGCGGGCGGTGAAATCGATCAGGGGAGTGCCTAGGACGAAGAAGACCACGGCGGGGCCATGGGCGGCGATCCGGCGGAGCGACTCCTCCGTCCCGATCCTCTCGGCCATGGAGTCGAGGATCGCCACCTCGGCTTTCGCCCACTCCCTTAGAGCGGAGGCGAGGTAGGCCAGCCCGATCGGGGGGAGGATGTAGTCGGCCTTGAGGACGATCCCGGCGCAACGGGCGAGAACCGCGTCGGTCTGGATGGAGAGCGCTTTCTCCTCGACCGGTAATACGACCAGCAGAACTTTCATTATCGATCGCGGCCGATCTTGCGGCGGGAATACCGGAGGCGGATAAGCCAGGGCCGGACAATCGCCTCGGCAATGCTGGCTTTCGACATCTTGGATTGCCCGGCGCGACGTTCCGTGTACACGATCGGCACTTCTTCTATTCGCCAATCCTCTCTCACCATCGCGGCCAGGACCTCGACTAAAAACGCATAGCCGCGGGAATTAAGCCTGACCGACAGCAGTCTTTCGATAACCTCGCGTTGATAGGCGCGGAAGCCGCTCGTGCAGTCGGCATAGGGGAAACGCAAAACTCGGCGCACATAGGCGTTGGCGGCAAGGCTGAGCAACAACCTGCGGGGAGCCCAATTGATAACGCGTATCCCCCCCCGATAGCGGGAACCGATGGCGGCCTGATTATGCCCGAGAGCGGCATCCAGACGGAGGAGATCGGCGAAATCGTGGGAATGGTCGGCATCGATGGTAAAAATGCGCCGGGCTCCCAGGCCAAGGGCAGCTTCAAAGCCGGCCAAGATCGCCGAGCCGTAACCACGACGTCCGGAGCGGGAAAGCAGATGCACCCGGCGGTTTCCCCTGGATAATTCCGCGACGACGTCCCCGGTACCATCGGGAGAATCGTCATCCACCACCAACACGTGAAACGGGGGCGAGAGGGCTACGATCGAAGAAATAAGGGAGTCTATGTTATCGCGTTCATTGAAGGTGGCGATCACCACCACCCGAAATGCGTCGCTCTTCCCAGGGGCAAGATCATTCTCCGGATCGGATCGTGAGTTCATGGCGACAATTTTCCTTCGAACCGGTTGAATCCGGGGGGATTATCAACGAGCCCCCGTGATTCACCCGGCGCCCAACTTGAAGATTTTCACGATGGGACCGGGTTGTTCTTTCGGTTCGAACACCTTGATCGGAGATATTTGAGAAAGAGTAGCATAGAAGTGCGCGTGAACAGGATACTTTTCCCTCCCGCCGCGGCCGGGGAACCAGGAATATATCTCGCTGGAGATGATGAGATAGTCCACCCCCTGCCGGCGGAGCTGATCGATATCGTATCCCTTCGGCACCAAAGTCAAACCATCCACCTCGCCTATCCTGATGATGCGGTATCCCCTTCCTTTCCCCGCCAGCAAACGCATCCGATGCACGACCGCCATCTGTTTAGAGGGGTGATGGATGGTCGAAGCTCGGCCTTCTTCATAGGCTTTCGCTTTTTCGGCGATTTCCTCCCGGGTTTCACGCAACTGGACAGTGGCGTTGTTGTCCCACTCCAAGGCGATTACGGAGCCGGCGGGGATATTCGACTCGATCCAACGCCTGGCCTCTTCGCGCGTGTCAGCCCGGGAAAGCATCCGGTCATTGAGAGAGATATTGCGGATTGCGCTGAGGACGAAGACAAGTCCCGTCAGGGAAAGGGCGACTCGAAGACCCCCGCGGTTTTGAAGGCGACGCCGCAGGTCGGCCAGCGCCCCCCCGGAAAGCACGGCCAGGGCGGGAAAAACGGGGATCAAGTATCGCGCATTGGTTTTCCCCCAACTCCCGATCATCAGGAAATACACCGCCGGATAGATCAGCAGCAGCCAGCCCTTCTTCTTCCCCGCGATCAGTCCCCAGGCCGCTCCCAGCAGGTAAAACCATCCTAGCAAACTCCACTTTGCCGGAACGGCTATTAGCGGATCAAGGAAGAAGAGCCGCAAGTAATCGCCCCAGTGACGCCCGCCCCCGGTGCTGTAAACGCCTTTCTGCATGTGCTCGGAAATAAAACGAAAATCGGCCCAGAATTTCGAGAAATCCAGGAAGCAATAGGGTGAGCCGACAAAGAAAGCCACCAGCATGCATCCAGCGGCCAGCCAAAGCTTCCCGTCCCGGAGGCGGGCGATCCGACTGGTCGGGGAGGCCGGGCCCCACCAATGGGCGAGCAAGATCGGCAGAACGAGGGTGGCGGCATTATATTTGGAGGCGGCGCCCAGTCCGCCCAGAATCCCGGCCCATAGGTAATCCCTTCTCTCCCCCCGGGACAGGATTCCCAGAATGGGCAGAAAAGCGGCGGTGATGAACAAGGTTAAAAGAACATCGGTGGCGATGTAATGGGAGCTTTCCACGTGCAGATAGGTGACCGCGAGCAGGCCGGCGGAAGCCAAGCCCGCTGAAAGTCCATAAGCCTTTTTCCCCAGGAGATAGACGAGAAGAACGGTCACCGTCCCCCAGACGGCGTTGGTCGCCCGACCGATCAGGTAAAACGCAGTCGGGTCGTTGAAGAAAAGAATCTGAAAATCCGCCACGGTTGAGAACAACCCCAAAATCCTTCCCAGAACATAGAAAGCTCCATATTCGAGAAAAAGCAGATACATCGGCAGCGAAGGGTAATTGAAGTAATGCGGATTAAGGTCCCCCATCCCAAAGGCGAGGGCGTGGTGGACGATCCGTTCCTCGTCCGGGTGGTAAACCCCGGGGAGACCGAAGCCGATACCCCACAGCCGGAGCGCGAGCGCCAGTGCCAGAATCCCAATCAGCAATATGGTCTTTGTTTTCAAGCAAATAGCGCGCTCCCCGTGCAACGCGACACATGTAATGTTTTTTGCCCTCTGCCCTCTGCCCTATGCTCTATGCTATGATTTTATTATGCGCTCTTTTTCCGTCATCATCCCCTGCCACAACGCCTCCGGGACGCTGGAGAAATGCCTGCGGGCCCTCCTCGCCTCCGACTATCCCCGCGACCGCTTCGAGATCATCGTCTCCGATGACGGCAGCGCCGACTCCAGCCTCGAGATCGCCCGTTCCCTCGGCGTCCGCACGCTTGTTCACCCCCGCGCCACGGGGCCGGGCGGCGCTCGGAACCGCGGCGCACAAGCGGCGTCCGGTGAGCATCTCCTGTTTTTCGACTCCGACGTCATCGTCCGCCCCGACACACTCCGCCTCTTCGACCGCGCCATCGAGCGGTTCCCCGACGCCGCGGCGATCCAGGCGATCTACGCCGCGGGTCCTTATCGGACGATCCTTTCGCTCTATCAGCACCTCTGGTTCTACTACTTCTACACCCTGCGCCGGAATTATCCCACATTGACCTTCTCATCCTCTTGCTTCGCCATCTCCCGCCGGGAGTTCCTGGACGCCGGGATGCTCAACCCCAACCTGCGCACCAACGAGGACACCGAGTTCGGCTATCGCCTCGCCCGCCGGGGGAAAAAAGCCCTGATCTGCACCGAGATCGAAGTCTACCACGACCGCGCCTTCTCTTTGGGAGGCTTCGTCAGGAGGAACTTCTTCGTCCACAACTTCATCCTCGTCCGCCTGACTTACGGGATGAGCGATATCCGCTCCGGCAACCCGGAGTACGACGTGCCGATCAAGAACCTGCTGCTCACCGCCGCCCTTGTCGCGGCCCTCCTTCTCTGGGCGGCCAGCGGCCTCTGGGGGTTCGGAGCCGCCGCCGCGGGCGTCTTCCTCTGGCAATCGCTCCTCAACCTGCCCTTCCTGAAATTCGCCGCGGGGCGGGCCGGAGGGGGGAAAGTCGCCCTCCTCTATGGCATCCTTCTCCTCGACAACGCCGTCAAGCTGGCCGGAATCGCTCGGGGGTTGGTCGACTTCTACCTCCTGAAGAAGCACCACCTGATCACGGAATACGCGGAAACAGTGATCAGCAAACAGTAATCGTCTTCCGCGCCTGTGGGAGCGACATTCTTGTCGCGATCCGGTCGCCAGCCAAGCCCGTGGGAGCGGCGTCCTCGCCGCGATCCGGTCCATGCCGAGCCGTGGGAGCGACATTCCTGCTTGCCCCGATTGCTGTTTGTCGGGGTCGCGATCCAGTCCGTCTTGGATCGGGGCAAGAATGCCCCTCCCACAAAATCGCCGTCGACGACTCTCCCAATAAGTTTGCCCCTACATGTTCTACATGCCTACATGTGAATACTTCCAGCCAAGTCAAAGCCCTTCTTCATCATTCTTGACGGGTCTAAAAAGCCCGGGAAGGGAGTCGAGCACCGCCTCGGCCGCCCGGTAGGCGCCGCGGAGGATGGGAAAGAGCGCTTTCTGGCCGACCGTCAGCTCCCCGCTCGACGGCACCGCGAAAGGGCCGAAGCGGAGGGAGAAACTTCCTGCCCGCAATCCGCCGAGAAGACCTTCCTGATCCAATCTTGCCGCCTCCGCTTCCAGGAACAGCGGCTTGATCTGCTCCTCCCGGTGAGCGTCGAGACCGGGATAGCCCGATAGACGCGCCCCCCCCTCCCGCAGAGTTCTGACCGCGCGGCAGAGCGCCGACGCGGGGGCGTACTTCGTCCCGTACCTCGCCGACCAGACCTCGATCCCGTCCAGGAGATCCCAGCGTTCGTGGCGCCGGAGATCCGAAAACCGGGGATGGGCCCAGACCGTCATCCCGCCCGCTTCTCTGATCGCCTCTAGACACGACACCGGGTTCTCCGCCCTGATCTGCCGGAGCGCGCCGATGCCCAGGAGATGGACGGTCCCGAAGGCGTATTCGAGACCGGGTACCAAGAGAAACCTGTCGTCGCTCGCCCTTGCGCAGTCCTCGCCCTGGCGTTGGTAGAGATCGGCGGTTAGGTCCTCGGCGTGGTCGCAGACGACCGCGAAGCCGCAGCCGAGCGCCAAGGCCTTTTCCCGGATGGCCGTCGGGGCCAGATGCCCGTCGTGGGAGTAAATCGTGTGAATATGGAATAGTCCGCGAAATTTCATAAGAATCGCAAAGCGCATAGAGCAGAGCGCAAAGCGTCCGATGTGATTAAGTGAGGCGCTATGCTCTTTGCGCTATGCGTTTGTATACGAAGCGGCCAAGCTCCGCCCAGCCCGGCAGCGGGTCGTCCCAGTCGGAGTTGAAGGACTTGATGGGCTGGCTGAAGCCCCCGAGGAAATCCCGAACGGCTTCCCCTCTTCGTGGATAGGATTTGAGCCAGGGTTTAGGCGGACCCTTCCAGACCTCGAGAAGCCTCTGCAGGTCCGCGCAGAGGTAGCGGGCGCGGACGCCGACCCGGTAATCGGTTTCCGGCGGCACGGCCTCGCCCATAAGCAGCCGATAGTGAAGAAGAGGAAAATTCACGCCGGCGGCCAGGGCCAGGGGGAGAGAGCCCCAGTAGCGCCCGTTGATCTCCATCAGGACCGGCTCTTCTTCCCCCCGCCACTTGAACTCCACCATCGCCGGGCCGTTCCATTTCAGCGCCTTGAGCAAGCTTAAAGCATATTCCTTCATCGGGGAAGGCGGCCGGATCGACTCGCAAAAGCTGGAGCGGGCGCCGAGCGGGTTCTCCTCCCGCAAACGCCGATGGGCGAAGATCGCGAGCGGCTCCCCCTCCCGGGCCAGAACCGAAACCCCGTATCCCTCCCCCTTAATCATCTCCTGGACCAGGCAGCCCGCCGGGAACAGACCGGCGGCAGCGCATAGTTCTTCGTCAGACCCGCAAAAGACGGGCTCGGGAGCGGAAACCAGGAGGTCCCCGCATATGTGTTTCGAGAAGCGGGACTTGACCACGACGGGATAGCGGACGCGGGCGGCCAGGGAGGGGATACCCTCCTCCTCCGGGAAGCTGGTCGAGGGAACCGGGACCGCGTATTCGCGGGCCAGTTCCAACGTCCTGCGCTTGTCCAGCGTCTTCTCCAGTGCTTCGGCCCTGGGGAGGGCGATAACGTTCCGGCCCTCCCAGGAAGAGCGCAAGTGATGCAACGGAACGATGGTGCGATCGGTGACGGGAATGACCAGCCGGTAGGAGGGCGCCAGGGCGGTCAGGAAAGCGAGAAAACGGCCGACGCCATCGGCCGGCGACGGATAGAGGATCTTCTTCGCTGGGAATCTCGAAAAGAAGCAAAGGTTGAAAGCCTTCTCCTCTCCCGCGACATCGACGGCGAGCCCCGCCCGGCCGAGCGAGCGGACCACGGAGAGCGCCGCGGGAGCATGGGCGTCAAGAACCAGGATCTTCATGGGGATGGAAACAACAGGCTGAAGACTGAAGGCTGAGGGCTGAAGGAGCCCGGCCGCTTTTAGCTTCAGTCTTCAGTCTTCAGCCTGTTTCCCCTTCAGCCTTTTTCCCTTCAGCCTTGCGCTCCCCCCCACCCACACCGTTCCTCCCACAACCTCGGGATGAGCGAAGGCTTCCTTGACCGCTCTCATCACTCCCGGGTGAAGCTCGCTATAGTCGTGGCCGGCAATCACCTGCGCGGATACGGTTTGGGCCGCCTGGATATCGGCTCGGACCGGGGCGTATTCGTGATCTCCGTCGATGAAGACCAGAGCGGGGGGAGGCCCTTGGTAGCTCCGGAAGAATTCCGCGCTGGAACCGTCGTAGAGTTCCACCTCTCCGGAGCGCAAATAATGATAAAGAACCCGCCGCGTGAAATCGCGATGCTCGCCCGGCTCCAAGCCGAAAGGGTTCCAACAATAATTGTCGATGGATATAACTTTCTGCCCGGGCACCTTATGGGTCGCGATCAGCTGGGCGGTCAGACCGAAAAGGGTGCCAATTTCGATGATCGGCCCCTGGTGGGCCGACGCTTCCGTGGAGAGCCGGGCGACGGCCGTTCGATCTTCTTCGGATATGCTCCCCCAGAGGGTCTGTTCCCCGTTCTCCCGGAAGAACAGGTAGTTGTAGATCACATGGACGAGGCGGCGGCGATGCTTGAACGCCGATATGGCCAAGCGCACTTTGGAAGTCATGGCGTTTCTCCCAGATCTAGGCTGAAGACTGAAGGCTGAGGGCAAAAACGGCCGGGCTCCTTCAGCCCTCAGCCTTCAGTCTTCAGCCTTTTCCCTTTCAGCCTTCAGCCTGTTTCCCCTTACGCCTTTTTATCACCTTCGGCGGAAGAAATGTGGCTACAAGATGAATCCACGTCGATCGATCTAGCGATGCATAACGCAGCACCCTCAGATAGATTCTCCGCGCCTCGGCGTACTCCCCCGCCTCGAAATGGCGGTAAGCCCAGCGGCGGTAGAGGTGGACGTAAGCCGCCCGAAGGAGGCCCGGCCGCTCCCTGAAATACTGCGGGTCCTGCCGGTTTAGCTTGGCGTAGATGCCGGCCAGAGAGGCGTAGTGCCGGGCGAAGGATTGAGAGCGGGCCTCGGGGCGGACCCGGTAGCGGGCGAGGCATTTCGGGAGATAGCCGAGGGAAAACTCCTTGGCCACCCTGAGCCACATCTCGGTGTCCTCGGCATAAAAGATCTCCTCGTCGAAACGCCCAACCTTTTCGAAACACTCTCGGCGCAGCATGACGGTGGCCGAGGAGATAAAGTTATTGACCAACAGATCATCAAATACCATCCCCGAACGGGGTTTCTTCTCCGCGGCGATCGCTCCCTTGATGATGATCCCGGTCGCGTCGAAGAAATCCACGTCCGACGAGCAAAAGCCGTATTCCGGGTGAGTTTCGAGCAGAGCGACCTGCTTGGCGAGTTTATCGGGATACCAGGCGTCGTCGGCATCAAGAAAGGCGATTAGTTTACCCCGGGCTCGTTCCAGCGCCTGGTTTTTCGCCCGGGAGACCCCCTTCCCGTCCTGGCGGAAGAACTGAATCTTGTTGCGGTAGCGCCTGACCACCGTTTCGGTCCCGTCGGTCGAACCCCCATCGACCACGATGACCTCATAGTCCCGGAAGGTCTGGGCGAAGAGGCTATCGAGGGCCTCGCCGATATACTGTCCCTGGTTCAGCGAGGGAATGATTACGGTGACGGTAGGCATGGGGGAAACAGCAGTTGACGGTTGACAGTTGACGGTTGACAGTTGACGGTTAAAGGTTTGTCGTTACACGTATCACGTTGCACGTTACGCACGGCTGATAGTTTCTTATCCTTCAGCCTTCAGTCTTTGGCCTTCAGTCTTCAGTCTTATCTTCTTCAACCAGATACGCCACATACCTCCCCCGTCGGGCGATTCCGTTGTGAACCAGGCCGGGAGACTCCATCATCCAATGCGCTGTTAGGCGGCGTTCCATCCCCCCGACTGAATCCCGCGCCCCTTTCAGCTTCTTCCATATCCGCGCCGCCAGCGGCGTTGGGATCGGTCCGCTGGTATCCAGAAATATCCAGGGCCCCTGCTCTTTGAGCAGGTCCGGCACCCCCGCGATAGTGAGCGGGACCTCCAGGTCATAGGCCGGAGCAGCGACCCGCAACCGCGGGAAAACGACGCGCAGAAAGGAATCCGTGTTGGGAACGCTCGCCGTGTAGATCAAGGGATCGGGGTGCTTCTCCGCCAATTCCCGAACCAGCGGGACCAGATCGAACCCTTCTACGCCGGTTTCGTGAAGAGGGCGAAGGAATTGGTTAACCCCGACCAGGCCTACGAAAAGCGCCCCCATCACGAACCCAGCTCCGGCCGGGTTCCGACGGCCAAGCGCATCGCGGACCGCCACCAGGCCCGAAGCGGCGGCCAGGGCGAAAGCAAAGGCGGCGGGATGGTAATAGCGGAGTTCGTTGTGCTCCACGCCGATCACTATTGGCGCCAGAGCGCTGAGGAGGGCGATCCAGGCGAAACGAACAAAGCGCTCGCGCCAGCGGACCAGCGCCAACAGGGTCGGGAACCAGAAGGCGCCGCCCAGGAAAAGCAGAGAGAGGGAATTCGGCGGGTAGTCCAGGCGATCGCGAGCGATGGAGCGGGACTCGAAAGCCTGGCCTCTCTTGGCAATGAACTCAAAGCTGGATATGTCCGTGACCGCCCAGAGGACGGCGGTAAAAATCCCCCAGAGGATTAAGATGGCACCCATCCGTCTCAACAAATCCCGCCGGCCATGACTATCCACTGCCGCCCCGGCGATCCCGAAGGAGATGAAGGCCAACAGGCTTTCCACCCGGGCATTGGTCGCGATCAGCAAAAGCGCCGCGCCCGCGCAGATCCCGGGGAGGCCGGATCGAAGAGGATGCCCCCTCCCCCGGAGAAGAAAATAAATCGACCAGATAGCAGGGAGGAGCGCCGTGGTTTCGGCGAGCGCCTTGGTCCCCAGATAAAGACCCAGGGGCGAAAATAGAAATGCCAGGAAAGACCAGTAGGCTACCTCTCCGTCCCAGCCATTGCTCCGTAGTATCCAGAATAGACTGAGACCGGCGAGGAGGAAGACAGCCGCCATCATCCCCTTGATTACGAGGACGGATAAGAGGCCGGGGCCCAGGAGACGAAACAGCAGATGAAGAAAGCCTATGTGGACCAGGCGGCCGCTGTAGAATCCCCCTAATCCGTGAAGCCAGGGAGCTCCCAGGTCAAATGGCGCATAGGCCGCTTTGAAAAGGTAGTTATTTTCGTCCCAGTGGGTCGTGCCGTCGAAAGCCAAGACGAGGTAGAGCACGATGGGGACAATCCATCTCATCGCTTGCGCTGTTCTCTTCATCAATCCTGACCCCTGAACCCCGAACCCTGATTCCTGCTTTTTGTTGATTCAGAACTTCAGATACTCGATGTTGTCCTGCCCCTCTTTCCAAAAACCCTGCGCCTCGTGAGCCCAGTTGAAGGGGCGCTCCCCCTTCTCCATCAGCTCCCGGACGGTGGAGATGAGTTTCTCCCCCACGCGGCTCCCGTAGAGGCGGGGCGCTTGCGCCATCTTCCGGTACAGACCCGGGTTCCCGTAGAGGTGGTTGACCATCGCCACCACGAAATCGGCCTCGATGGGCGGGACCAGAAGGTTGGAGCCCGCGTCCTTGACCGTCTCGGGGCGGTCGGTGTTGAAGCGGCAGGTCAGGCAGGGCTTGCCGAGAAGGTTCATCTCCTCCTGGACACCGCCCGAGTCGGTAAGGACGGAGAAGCACCGTTCCGATTCGAAGAACTCCACCACGTGCGAATACTGGGGCCATACCTCGGTGTAGAGGAAGTTGGGGCGGCCCTTCAGCTTCATCAGATCGTCCTTCAGCCCGTAGACCTCCAGGGCATGACGGGTGGCGTTCATCTCGATGAAGCAGACCTCCCTCCCCTCCTCCACCAGCTTGACCAGGGCCCCCACGATCGAGCGGAAACGGCGCGGCGTCAGGTTCTCCCGCCGGTGGATGTCCACACGGAGCCAATTCCCCTTGGCCAGACGCGGGTATTCCTCGAAGACGCTCTTCTCCGCCTTCTGTTTCCTCTTCAACTCCAGGGCGTCCGCCACCACTCCCCCGATCACCCAGATCCGGTCCGAAGGGTAGCCTTCCCGGAGGAGGTGCTCCCGGTTGATATCGAGGGGAGCGAAGTGGAAGCCCGAGCCGGCGGCCGAGGTGAAGGTGTCGTATTGCTCCGGCATCGGCTCGTTGCGCATGAGTTCCCACGGACCTTCGAATTGCCTGTCGATGAACCCTTCTATTCCTAAAGAAATGAGCTTGCTCATTTCTTTAGGTGACATCGAACGGAGTCCCGCCTCGTTCTGGATCGCCTTCTCCCCCCGGGAGAACATCCAGGCGGGCGGGATCATGCTGGTCAGGATCGTGTCCCCCAGGACCACGGGGACCACGGTGACAGAGGGCCAGCCCTGCTTGAGGAAACGGGCCAGCCAGCGGATCTTGACCATCAGCTCCGCGCTCTTGATCGCCAGGTCCCCCCGGATGCCGAGCTCGCAGGCCACGCGGTCGCGGAGGTTGAACTCCTGTTTACCATAGGTCAGCCTCTCGTCGTAGTGCTGCCCGGCGTCCACGATCAGGTAGGGAAGGCCGGCCTGCTCGGCCGCCTGGATCGAGCCCCAGAACTTGTAGTAGCAGGGCTTGGTCCCCAGGCAGAAGACCAGGACCCACTGCTTCCGCGCCTCGGCCTTTTCCATCGCCGCCCGGATGATCTCGTTGTTCACGAAGACCGGGAACATCGAGAGCCCCATCGGGTAGAACTGGGGAAGCTCGCTCTTTCCGAACATCTGCTCGAAATTGGCATCGATTTGCACGGGGACCTCCGACAACTGAAGGATCGTCGCTTGCCGGCTAAAGCTGGCAAGCGACTTGCAGTATCGCTTCGCTTGTAGTATCGGGCTTGCGCCCTTGTAGTATTGCCGATAGCACTTGCGGTATGAACCGTGGCGTCATTGCGAGCCCCGAGCGAAGCCGAGAGGCAAAGCAATCTCTTGGCCGGCAACGGGACGAGATTGCTTCGTCCCCTTCGCTTAAGCTTTGGGCCATCGCAATGACCTATTGCTCCCCTCCGTGCTGAGCTCAATGATGCCGAGATGTCTCACTCGATCCGAAAATAATCGCTGCTGCCTTCGGCGGACGATAATAGCCAGTCGACCACGGATTCCGCGACCTTGGCGGCGATCACCCGGGCTTGGAGCAGCAAGCCATAGCCACGCCTCGCACTTGATCCCTGAAATTATCGATATCTTGCATCGATTCCGGGAGGGAGGGAGTCCAGACATAGTTCTCGGATGCCGAATAGTATTCGACCGCCTCCGGGCCGAATCCCCCGATAAGGTTGGAAAAAGTATCCTGGTCATATGAACGCATCCAGCAATTGGCGCCCCGCCGGCCGAACGGCAACGATATGATGAGGCATCCACCGGGTTTCAACACTCTTCGAATCTCTCCCATCACCCGGCGATCGGCGTCGGAATCGAACAGGGAAGCGCGCCGGCCGTCCCGGAACGAGCCGTAGGACTCGATCCCGGCATGCTCAACGGCGGAAATCGCTATGGCCAGGTCGAACGAATCCGCGGGAAGAGCGTTTTTCAGGAAGTCGCCTCCGATCACTTCAAGATTCGGATGCCTGAACTCGTAGCCGTTTAGGTCGTATCCGGTGACCTGGTAGCCGAGTGAAGCGAGCTGGAGGTCGACCAATGACTCTCCGCAGCCGAAGTCGAGTATCCTGGCCGGGGGGGGCGGCCTGAGATTCTTGAACAAGAACGGGATCTCCACGATTCTCTCGCTCACGTAAAGCTTCCTGCAGAGCAGCTGGCGAAGGAACGGGATCCAACCCGCCCAGGCGAGGCGCGAAGAGGGATAAGCATACTTGATCCCCCAATTAATGTCAGGGAGCCGGCAAGGCAGATAAAAATCCCTTTCCAGTCTCCAGGCGGCCGCCCGGAGCGGCCGCAGCAGGCATCTCGATATGGGATTCATGCCGTCAACCTTCATCCCCGATCCGAGCCGATCCGGCGCTACCCCCGCCGGCGATCTCGAAATGATCCCCTTCTCCGTCCGGCGCCGGGGGCAACAGGGCCAATCCCAGATGAACAACGAACGGATCGGACCTGCATTCGGCAGTTGACCGATCGGCCGGGGCGCGGGCCGCCTCCGATCCAGCGAAGGGGTCGGCGCCCGTGACGTTCAGGCTTTTGTAATTGATGGTGGAGTGAAGATCCGCCCTTGCCAGGTCCTTCGCCGTAATAAGCAGGAGAACGTGGCCGAAGACAGCGGCGGCGCCGAGCGCCTCCCGGACCGCCTCGCCCCTGGCCGTGGCCACCATAACCGTCCGGAACCCCTCTCCCCGCGTCTCCATCTTGAGGCGGTCGACGAAACCGGGGCCGACCTCATCTAGAACAATCCCATTCCGCAAGGCCCGGGCCTTCTCGCCTTGCGCCGGGGAGGCGACGGCGACAAAAAGCGGGCCGAGGCTTTCTGTATCCCATGCCGCCTGGATGGCCAACCCCAAAGCCCCGCCGGAGAAGAGAAGTGCCGGCCCCTTGGCTTTCACATTCTCCCGCAGAAAACTCGCCGCCCGGGCGAGAATATGCGATGCCGCCTGTGGGCCGGCATCCACGCTGGCGCAGATTATCCGGCCTTGCTCCTCGCCGGGGATGTGCCAAACCAAGTCCATAAGATAATCTGGGTTAGGGTTTATCGGATCGGATTGCCCGGCTTTGGGCAATTTTCTGCGAAAGCTTGGCGATAATCCCCGGGGACTCCTTCAGTTCGGCCAGCGGTTTCAACTCGGCGAGGATGAGATCAAGGTCAAGCTTAACCCCACGGCGCGCCATGATCCCTTCTATATCCGCCCAGTCCCTGTCCCGGTCGGCAAACGCCTTAAAAACCACCAGATCTTCCGCGCTACAGGTCAGCAAGCTGACCCCTGGCCAAAAATCATAATAGCTGGCGCGCTGAATAACCCGGCTCTCGAAAGGCAAAGCCCCAAAAGCGATATCCAGTCCAACCCGCTGATCGTCCTGAAGCAACAAAACCCTGGTGCGAAGGGAAAACTCCAGGGCATCGGGACGACGGGGAGGATATTTGGCCAGCAATGCCTTGGCGAATTCTTCTTCCTTGCCGAACCCGGTGAGCAAGGTCGCATCCACATCGACCGTGAGTCGCGGTTCTCCCCACCGTTGAACCGCTAGCCCGCCCGCAAAGCAAAACTTCCAGCCTCTTTCAAGAAAATATTCCTGCAGTTTCATGGCGGATTGGAAGATCGTGTTCATTTTAATCGGCGGTGGAAATACCTCTGCTGCTCGACCAATCCCGAATATCCTCTGGGATTGTCGTTGTGATCAGCCAGAGACAGCAGCGTCTCGGTGAATCGCCTCGCCTGCTCGTCGGTCATTGCCGCCAGCTCCAGGGCTCGTTGCTCTTCAAGGCCGACAGCCGCTGCTTTCCACTGCTTGATCCATTTTTTCTCGTCGTTAGACATGGCCAAGGGATTCCACTTATTACCCGGTGCACACAAGAGATCAAATTGTCATCGCGAGGACCCCGAGCTTAAGCGAGGGGGACGAAGCAATCTCTTTCTGCCCGTTCACTTTGTTGTGATTATATCCATTTCCAGCCCCGAAATCCAGCGTGGACTGATTGGCTTTTCAGCTCCTTCAGCCTTCAGTCTTCAGCCTTCAGTCTTGGTCATTTGGCATTTCTCTCTTACCCCGCTGGCGGCGGAGCGATAGGCCGCGTCGACTATCGAAAGCACCTCTAGCCCGTCCTCCCCCGTGATCGGCGGCGGCTTTCCTTCCTTTACGGCTTGAGCATAATCCTCGATGAAACGCCTCCGCTCCTCCACTCCCGCGCCGGTTGATCCGGTCTGGCGTTTGAGGCGGTGCCAACGATTAGGTGCGTAACTCCCTATCCGTTTCAGCGAAAAGACAGCCGGATCGGGATAGAGGATCACCTGGCCGTGCTCCCCCCAAATCCGCTGGATGGAGTTGGCAATCCTCGGATTGTCCTCATTACCGGCTCCGCGAACAGTGGAACCGGAGATGAATGTCCCGAAAGCGCCGCCGGCGAAACCAGCGAGGGCCGACAAGCTATCCTCTACGTCAGCCGGAATGATCCGGGTTTCCGCCCGGGCGATGATCCACTCGATTTCCCTTTCGGTCAGGTAGCGCAGGTAATCAAGGTAGTGCGAGAAGTTGTCGAGGAACATCCCGCCGCCGCTCTTGGCCGTCACTCCATGCCAGTCCGCCGACCCCTCCTGCCAGGTGTCCCGGCGGGACAACTTCCCCGAGCGGTCGCGGAGCATCGCGATCTCGGCTCCCATGAGATCGCCCAGACCGCCCGCCTCGATAAAACTCTTGGCCTCCCGGATGACGGACCAGTAGCGCATGCAGTAGCAGACCGACAGGGCCACCCCGGCATCGGCGCAGGCCTGGACGATCCCCTTCCCGTCCGCGCGGTTCCGCCCCATCGGCTTCTCCACGATCACGTGCTTCCCAGCCTTCGCTGCCTGGACGGCCAGGGGAGCGTGGAGATAGTGCGGCGTGCAGACGAAGACAGCCTCAACGGATTTGTCGGAGAGGGCGCTGTCCAGCTCACGCGCGAAGGGGACGTCGTAGCGGCGCCCGAAGGCCTCGGCCGCCACCGGGTCGGCGTCGATGGCGTAAGCCAAGCGAGCACTTGCCGAGCGTGTAATGGCGGCGGCATTGGTTCGGGCTATCGCCCCACAACCAACGATCGCGATGCCGAGTTTGTCACTGGAAGAAGTCATCGATCCGGAAGCATCACATCAGCATAGCGCAAAGCGCAGAGCGCATAGCGCAAAGCGCCCGGCGGAAAGACAAACAGCGCATAGCGCCCGGCAACCCAATCATTGCAGCGTCCTCTGGAATTTCGTTATCTGGCGACAGAGATGATCGAGCTTGTCTAATAACTCATCCTTCTCTCCCTCGCTGATAATCCCATTCCGATGCAAAACGAATAGGATATTCGCATTTTCGAATGTGGAACGGCGCGAGATATTCAAGAAATTGCTAAACTCCTTGGGAGACACACTCCCGGACCCCTCCGCGATATTATTGGACATCGACAGGCCCGCGCCCCTGAGTTGATCCGCGAATCTAAACAGCTTCTTCTCCTCCAGTCGATTCGCTATTTGGAAAAGCTTGTCGGCAATGTCCATGGCCGATTTCCAAATCTCCAAGTCCTCAAAACGGAATTTTACTCTTCTCATTTCAGGTACCCCCCGGGGATCGGGAATTCGCCGCCAGGGCGCTATGCGCTTTGCGCTCTGCGCTTTGCTTTTTGCTTCCATTCGAATACAGCTCCTACCAAGCCGCTTTCTCCATCGGCGAACCGGCGATACACCTCCGAGGCTTGCTCCGGCTGAAATCGATGCGTTATCAGACTGGGAACGCGGACTTTATCGTCCTTGATCAGCCCTAAGAACTCGCCCGCCCGCTCCCGATACGAACTCCCCTCGGCTGCCAGATTCCGGATGTGAGCCCCTTTGACCGTGATCCCCTTATCGAAAACGATCCTCGGCCATTCGCTCTCGATTCCGTAGTCGGCGCTGGAACCGAGAAGAACCGTCCTCCCGCCGGGGCGGGTCATCCGGAGGGCGGTCTCGAAAGCCCCCGACGAACCGCTGGCGTCGATCACTTTGTCGGCAATGTTCTCAGGCTCCCCTTCCCCGCCCAAAACCAAGAACGAATCCGCCCCATGTTCGAGCGAGAGTTGCTTTTTCGCCTCGGTCCGGGCCGCGGCAATCACTTTCCCCGCACCCATAGCCTTGGCGATCTGGTTCGCGATCTGACCGATGATCCCCTGCCCCATCACCGCTACCGTTTCGCCGGGCGCGATCCCCGCCGCCCGGACGCCGACCAGGGCGATCACGCCGATCGTCACGAACGCCGCGTCCATCAAGTCCATCGCGTCCAATCCGTCCGTCAGTCTAACCAGATCTGAGACGGCCACGATGCTCGCGCTCGCATGCTTTACAATCCCCACCACCCTCTCTCCGACCCGAAAACCCTTCACCCCTCGCCCCACCGCCTTGACCATCCCCGCCCCGCTGTAACCCGGGAAGAAGGGGAATTCATGCCTGAAGTTGGGAAGGTTGAGGTAATAGGCCCTCTCCGTTCCCGGGCTGATCGCTGTTAGAAGAGCTTCGATCAAGACCTCCTCCGGTCCGGGACCCGGGGCATAGAACCTTTCAAATACCGCGTCCCCCAAACCGGGGAAGGCCACCCGCCGGCCGCCGACCACCCTCCGGCGGAGAAAAACTGCCTTGGCCGACGCCTTGAGCAGTTTTACCCAGGCAAGGTCGGAGGGCAGCCGGGCTGCGAGCTTGCCAAGACAGGTTTCGGAGATGGAGTCGAGATTCATACCAAGGCAACAAGAAAGGATTCAGGATTCGGGGTTCAGGAAACCAGGGTTCAGGATTTAGTGTTCAGGGTTCAGGGTTCAGCGGCGTCGAGCTTGCCCTGAGCGTAGTCGAAGGGCCGCGATCCAAGTTAGCCCGAATCGGGGCGGGGACGCCCCTCCCACAGTCTCGTCTGTTCTTGGCTGCCTGCCTGCCAACGCAGGTCGTTTCCCCATCCCTCATGCCCCATATCTCATACCCCATCCCGCTTCCTCATGATAACCCTCTCGCATACTTCGTGCAGCCTCTCAGCCCTATTCTCCCAGTTCAACTCCTTGATCACGCGCTCGCGGCCTTGCTCCCCTAACCTTCGGGCAAGCTGCGAGTCACCAAGTAGCCTTACCACCGTTCTCGCGATGTCATCCACATCCTCCGGCGTAACCAGCATACCAGTCACACCATCTACCACTGCATCCGGAACCCCCCCTGATCTTCCTCCGATCACGGCTTTCCCACAGGCGTTGGCCTCGATAAACGCGATTCCGAACCCCTCAACGTCGCTTCTCTCGGGGATCATCCGGCTGGCCATTATGAAGACATCGCAAAGATTATAGAACTCTCTCAACCTTCCCCGATTGTTGATATCGGTAAAAAAACGCACTTGCCCGGCGACGCCGAGATTGCGCGCTAAGGCGCGCAGAGAGCCCTCCTCTCTTCCCCGCCCAACAATGCAGTAGACAACATCGGGAATGCGTTCCCTGATCGCGGGAAGAGCGCGTATCACCACGTCATGGCCCTTGTGCATCTGCAAGTTGGCTACGGTCAGAAGAATTCGCTTGCTCTCCAAACCATGATGTTGCCGAATTCGATCGATCTCCTCAGAAGGCAGTGGGTAGAAGATTGCAGGATCTGCGGCGTGATTGATCACTTCGATCCGCGCGGGATCGATTCCGCGCTCTAATAGCAGCTTCCCCGTATAACTGCTGTTGGGCAGAATCGCGTCGGCCGCTTGGAGGGCCAATAGCGGTTTATCCCAACGATATGTCCCTAGTCGGAGTATTTCCGTTCCGTGGGCATAAAGGAGCATCGGCACTCGAAGGACTTTTTTTAGATACAATCCAACATTGCTGCACCATAATGATCCGGCAACAATGATCGTAGGCGAGAAACTGAATTTGGCCCACGCCGCCAAACGCACGGCCGAAAAAGACTGGAGTATCTTGTTACGCTCACCGAAGATGGGCGAATAGCGGTGCGAATATTTGGAAGAAGGGAGAGCGTTCCTCACGTTGCTTAGAACCGCGATACTATCAGCCCTGAGATTGACGGCGGCATAATATACCACCGTCCCAGTCCCCCCCGGCATAGGCGGAAATTCGTCTCCGGCGATGAATAATACATTCAGCTTCATCGTTAGCTCTCATCCCTTCTATGGGATATATTCTCGGCCGGCATGGTCATCATAGCGAAATGCTGTCTTGCTTCGCATGAATAATATGTTATTCAGGGACAAGCAACGACGATATTCCGCCGTTCGGCCCATTCACATCACGCTACCCGAACGCCGGCGGCGATGCTCTCCAACAACCTCTCCTTCGGGGCGAACAGATAATTCATATCGACGCCATCCCCGATGATGGACGCCCTTGGCATAAGCAGGTCGCCGGATATCCAATAATATGCATAATTATAACTTTTCATAATGCATTGCAGATCTTCGCCTGACTTTCCCGGCAAGACCTCACAAATGATGAAGGGTCGGCATTTTTCTAACGTCGAGATCGCCCCTTGTAGGACCCTCGGTTCCGTCGTTTCGGTGTCGATCTTGATCAGATCTACCTTGTCGATCCCCCGGGTCGATATAAATGTATCTAGCTTGACCTGAGCTACTGGGATTGCCACGGGAGGGCTTTTGTGCGGCGGCGACATTGAGTTGGTAGTCGCACCGGAAGGGATCATTCCCGGCGGTATAAATAGACGGACTTCGCCATCATAGTCGCCCACTGCCAGACAATGGGGCTGGCAATTCCGAAAGCCATTCAGGCGTATGTTCCTCTCCAGGGCTTGAAATATCCTGGGGACCGGCTCGAATGCGTAGACTTGACGGCAGCTGTTTTCCGCAGCGGCAATCAGGGCATATAATCCCGTATTGGCGCCGATATCTATAAAGACATCGGCCCGACTCAACAGACGCAAGAACAGCCTAATAGTGCCCGGCTCATAGCCGCCGAGGCCGTTCCAGTAAAGAGACGATGTTACATAGTCATAGCCGTCCGTTTTGAGTCTTACCCTATGTCCGTTCGGTAAGGATATGCCGACTCGGCCAACAACGGGTATTCGGCGAAGGTATTCCTCGGGGATGAACGGCGCCCAGGGGCGGACCAGACGCATCAGCATCCGCTTCGATCCAAAGGCCACTTTGCTACGATAGCCGGTCAAGAATGCCCGAGCTTTCATCTATGCTGCCATGATCGCGCAGTCAATGGATCGCTACTATTGCCTATGCACATTGATTCGCTTCCTGAACATGAGGTATAGATCAATAATATTGCATAAATACTTGGAACATGACTTGGGGACGATTCGCCTGCGGCAGAATATATTATCGAACATAGCCCGGCACACCATACCCGCCCTCGCTCCATCGCCCGCATTTATATATTCCTCATACAGCCATATCATTCTTTTCGAGATATAATATATTGCAATCAGATATTTCGCTAATCCGTAATTATTTCTATAAACGCGCGCCAGATTCCTGTAGCCTGCATATATCTTCTCGTTTGAAGTCGTATCCGCCATCCCCGGAGTCTGAAATCCCTTATGATATATGATTGCCGACGGAACCCAGCATATCGAATACCCCGCCTTACGGACCCTCAACGAGTAGTCATAATCTTCCCCACCGATCGCGCCCATGTTCTCATCTAAATATCCCACATCGTTCAAGATTCTAGTAGCAATGCATGAAGCTCCTCCGAAAGCCCACTGGGAATATTCGCATGGCAGATGCTTAACGACTTTAACATTATCCATTTTGTGCGTTGTCAGAAATCCTTCCTTAAACTTGAATATCCCTCCCCCCGAATATACGATTGATGGAGTATCGTAATAACATAGCGTAGCTACAGATATCCCAACCTTGATATCGCATTTGAATCCATCCAGAATCTTACCGATGAAATCCTGACCTACGACCATGTCGTCATCAAGGAACTGGACATAATCATATCCCCGACCAATTCCATACTCGAGCCCTTGGTTGCGACCGCCAGCGCAGCCTCGGTTTATGCTATTAGCGATAACATCGACTTCTGGGAACTCCTGCTTCATCGTGGCAATGGTACCGTCTGTTGAGCCGTTGTCCACAACCAGGATACCCGATGGGTTCGGGTTGGTTAATCGAAGTGATTTGAGACACTCCTTGAGATCGCAGATGCGATTGCGCGTGACAATCGCAACCAAAATATTGAGCCTATCCGTCATCGATTATGCGACTTAACGGCGAGATTCATTGGCATTTCAGAGATCTAACGGCCCGCCGCAAGGTGGGTGGGCTAAATGCTCCAACCAGCATTTTCCAGCCTTCCCGGGGGAATCGCAGCGGAGAGGAGACAAGCGATCGCACCAGCAGTCTCCTAGCCCCCAAATACGATTCCTCATAATAGAGTTTTCGTCCCCAGAAATATCTGCCGTCAACCTCATGGAACTGCCTGCCCCTGCTCATATGATCTCGAACATAGCGATCAATATAGTTGCGAGCGAATGTCTCCGATTCTTCTCGAGACATCGCCAAGAGAGAATCGCCCCCTCGCGTCCGTCTTTCCATCGCGAGCTTTCGAATCAATTCGGCTTCTGCATCCTGCATTAATTTATGCTTAACACTGATCCCTCCGACGCTAAGGCGCCACTTGTATAATGGCTCCGGAATATTGGCCACCCGATAGTGTTCCGATATACGCAATATCAAATCGTAATCGTGAGCATATTTAAATTCTTCACGGTAATCTCCGACAATACCCAGACATGAGCGCCTGAACATCACACTGCCGTGGGTGAAGCAGTTATGCCTGACCAATGCCTGCGCTAGTTCTCGGCTCTCGCATATGGTCCTGGCCAATCCGATCTTCTCGCCCTTCCCATCGATAATATATGTATATGATCCGACTAGCCCGACTTCATTATTGGTATCGAGATATGAGACTTGCCTCTGCAGGCGTTCCGGAAGAGAAATATCGCCGGCATCCATAACCGCGATGTATGGCGCGCAAGCGACGGCCAGCGCGCGGTTGCGGGAACGGGGAACGCCCTGATTATCCTGATTGACTATCAATCGTATGCGACTATCGCCAAACGACCGGATTATTGCCAGAGTTCGGTCGCTGGAACCGTCGTCGGCGACAATCAACTCAAAGTCCCGAAATGTCTGCTGCAAAACACTCTGGATAGCCCGCTCGATATATCGCTCTTCATTATATGCTGCGATAACGACCGACACTCTCGCAGCGCCCACTCCACCATTGTCTCTCATCGTCGCGTTCCAGTTGGGCGGGGATCGCTCGCCCTATTCCCCCCGAACCCATTCCCGGACCTGCCCCCAGCCCCGGGCCAAGCTCCAGACATTTCTATAAAGCGCGTTACGCCCGGCGACGCATCCGACGCACAGGGCGCGCAACGTTTCCAGGCCGAGCCGACGCATATGCCAGTTGGGCAGCCAGAAAGTCCACCGCGAAGCGGCCGGTTTATCAATCGCGCCACCGATGGCGTCGCTTCGCCCGCACCCGTATCCATGCTGGACAATAAAGGGCAGCCTGAGCCGAGCGGAGGCGGTATGATGCCTTACGACCGCATGGGGAAGGTATACGCCGACCCGCCCCTTGCTCATCAAGGCGCGCAGCAAATCGGCCTCTTCATGGCAAAGTCGCCCGCGTTCGTTGACCCCGAGATCGGTCCGGAACGGCCTCTCGATCAGATGAGACCGCCGAACGGAGAAATTCGCCCCAAAGGGATATTCGTGCGGCGGCGAGTAGAGGCGGGGTTGTTCCCCCATCCTTTGGCTTACGCACACGCCCGACAACGTTCCATATTCCAGTTCGTCCGTCAACCAGGACGGCCTGCCCCCTTCGTAGGTGGGGATGATCTTGCCTCCGAAGAAGGCCGCTTCGGGATACCGGCACATGCCTTCCGCGTATGCCTCCAGCCATTGCGGTTCGACCTCTACGTCATCGTCCGTATAAGCGACCAGAGTCCCTCCGGCCGCCCGGGCCCCGGTATTGCGAGCCCGGCTCAATCCGGGGAGTGGTTCTTCCACCAGACGCAGCGGCAATCGGGACGCGAATTCATTCGCTACTCGCGTGGTGTCGTCGCGGCAAGCGCTAGCGACTACGAGCAGCTCCCATCGGAGCCCCGCCGTTGCCTGCAGGGCGCAGCAGCTCTCCAGCATCCTCCTCAGCGATTCGGAGCGGTTATGGGTGCAGACGATCACGGAGATATCGGCCATAACGGACACGCCCTCTTATCTCGAGGACGGCTCTTGCTCCTTCGCCCGCATTCGGTATCCTGACAACCAGCCAGCGATAAAGGCCGCCTGCTTCTCGCGAATGGGCTCGCGAAAATGAACATGATCACAGTAGATATCGCCCCCCAGATTGAGCGTAAAACCGCACAGATCGACCACGGGAACTCCCCGTTTTTCCATCACCCGATCCGCCACCCGGTTATACTCCATGCGGTCGGCAGAATAGCGATGGAAGTCCAAACCGGCTCGATTGTGCCTAACCTCATCAAACGGCGTCGTAGTGATCCAGACTGGCCGAGGACGGCGCCTTCCCAGCGTCTCGAGAATGGCTTCGAGGTTGTTCTCGTATTGACCGATCGGCACCTGTTTCCGGCCCGAGCGAGAATCGGTCTTGATGTCATGGAGGCCGCAATTGAGCAGCATAATATCCGCGTCGATGCCTCCGGCCCTTGCTTTCGCTCTCAGGAAGGAAAGCACCATCGCTGAATCGCCGCCGTTCGCTCCCTGCGGATTGTCCAGGTTAAGCAGTGCTTCTTCTTCCCCCTCTTTTCTTGAATACTCCATACCGCCCTGCAAATACGCTTTGAGAAAGGGGCCGTAGTGCAGAGAGATACTATCACCGAGAATGTAAATCTTCACAGCGGCGATTTCCGCGCATCAACGATGAAGATCGGCTTGGGCGGCGGACAGATCAATGTTCACCCATCCCGGTCTGATTCGTGGGCCACACCCGAAATGCAGGCGCAAGTTTTCCTGTCGGTCATAACGACGAGCATACCTGATATTGCGACGGTGGATGCGGCATATCTGCGCTTCCCGCCAAAGGTTTCGCAATGCTTTACGAAATCCGCAGGTCGTATACATTTTGATTATTCTGATTATTGTTTTCACCTCTTCCTTGAAAGTAGCAATAAATTGGATCATTTATGGTGTTCCGATAATGGTTACCTCTTCCGTTTCGCTCAACCATGTATAGAAATAGCTCGCATTCTTGCCGTATGAGTTGTCAAGGATCGTAACCGGCATGTCGAGCAAGATGGCAAGAATGCCCCCATGGAGTCGAGTGGTGTAGATGTTCCGATAACGGCTAAGAAAATGCACGCCTTCTCGAATCAGATGCACACGGCACCGATTGTGATAATACCAGTCGCTCAGCTTCAGTAAGATTCTTGACAATTTCGACGCCCCTCTATACTGGCTATGATCGCGCACCGAATCTGCAATCTGGCATAAACTGCGATATCGATTCCAACAAGGCGGCGTGCTTTCCATGCTCGGCCAATCCCGGACATCTGCCGCATTCAGTATCTCTATCGGCGAATAGGGCGCAGCCGCAGCCAGCTCTTTGTCTGTTCTCTTGAGAAAGAGCGTCCCCTCGCCCCCTCCCTGAACATATCGATTCAACTTGGCCGGATTGATACAGAAAGCCATGTCCGGGACAAGCAGAATCCGATTGCGGAAATGCTTGCGCAGAATATCGAACGATATCGAGTCTCGGGCGCAGATGGTAAGTTCAGGATGCTGCGCTAGAGCTTCCGCGTCGCTCTCCAGCAAGGCGGCATCCTCATACCAGCAGGTTACGGGCAATATGACAATAGGATTGCTCCCATATCGTCGGATAATGCTCAAGCGATCTTCTTGTATAAATCGCCACAAGTCGCCGAAATTTCCTCCCCCTTGCAGCAAGATGAGCGTGTCCTGGCGGATAGTCTCCAAATCCCTATAGCGATGCCCCGCATTTACGCATGCGAAACGCTTGCTCCCGAGATATTCCCTTTCACCTTCCCATATTAATATATCGCCGACATTTAAATAATATGGCAATCCCAACAATGCGTAATCCCGATCGATCAAACCGTCAAGTTGTGCGGCGATATGCCGGCGCAATTGCGCGGTTTTCGCGGGGCGAGTCATCATGGGCCGTTTGACCCATCGGCTAGCTCTTCAACAGCGATCGACATTTGGAATACACGCCGCTTTTTCGCCAGGCATTGCGCATCTCGCATCGCTGGCGTTCCATCCAGTTGGCCGCCGGGTTTTCATCCGCCAGTCGTCCGCGGAGAAAGACCTTCATGGCAGGTCTAAGCCATTCTGATCCATCGTTGCAGATCCGGTTCCTCATCTCCGCGAACCTGGGGCAGGCCACCGACGGAATGACCCCCAGCGTCATAAAGGCATGCGCATTATAGCAATGCGGCTGTTGACAGTGAGGCCCCAGGGGGGTGAAGCGTATGGGACTTTTCACGTCTTCAAATATATTCTGCAGCTTGCTTCCGCTATAGCATTGCTTCAACTGACCCGTTACCAAATCCAGAACACCAGACCAAAGGCCCGCGTAGCAGAATTCGTTCCTCTTCTGGCCGAACACCCTCATCTTGAACTCGAATAGATCGGACTGGAACCTGCTCCAGATGCTTTCGTAGACGGCCCGGGGATAGCTGGTCAAGATAGGCAACACCGGATCTCTTTCGTCGCGCGCTACCGTGACATGGCAGACCGCCCCAATCCGCTTTTTGCATAACAGGATGATATCTTCAATATGCGGGACCAAATCATCGCAGGGAGTCAATTCCACCGAAATCGATGCCCCCGCGCGTCTCATCTTCCATACATTGCTGAAAAATGCGTCTATCCAGCCCTTCCGCATTAGCTCCGAATAATGGAAGGAAAACTTGATGAGTAGCCGCTCGAGGCAATCTTCGGATATTTTCGCGATTTCGTCGAATCTCTTCGATATTGTTCCGTTGGTTACGACCATGACATAATGCCCGCATTCCAGCAGGCTCCGGATTATCCCCACAATCTCCGGCGGAAGCAGCGTCTCCCCTTCTCCGCAAATGTTAATCAAGCTCACGCCTCCGAGGCGTTTGATCGACAATGCTCGTCCGATGCGGCCGGGGTCGTGCTTGAATGAGGGCAATCTATCCCCCCAGCTCGCGGTATGGGTGATATAGCAATATCCACACCGCAAGTTGCAAGTCCGGAACGGGATGACGCAATCTATAAAGCGCTTCATGGCATTCTTCTATCATCTCACGCCGAGGCGGCGGGCGGACGATATTATGCCCGCGATGCCATTTTCCTGGCAACCAGAAGGCCCTTCACTTGATAAATATCCGCAAAGCGTCCAGAATTGATCACAAATTCGTTTACCGCCTGCACAACCCCCGGAAAACTCGATGAGTAGTCATGAAAGCACATGAAACCGTTCTCTACAATCATATCGGCGAGAGCAAGAATATCCTTTTTTACGCCGTCGTAGGTATGATCACCATCGATAAAGGCCATCCGCACAGGTGCTTTAAGTTCCCGAGCGCATTGATAGGAATTCCCCTTGAATGCCACGATCAAATCGTCCAGTCCCACCTTCCGCACGATATCCCGGAATATTTCAAGCGTGCTGCTATAAGCGTGGTCGCCATAGAAGAATAATGCTCGTTCCTTGAAGATGGACTCTTCAAGATAATAATCCGAACCGCGAATGTGATATAAACCATCTTCTCCCAAGAACCAATCGGAGGCCTTCGGGAACATGTCGACAGCATAGATCCCTTTCTTCCTGGAAATGAGTGATCCCAGCGCCAAGTAGGACGTTGAACGTCCAAGGTAGCTTCCTACTTCCACGATCATGTTGTCCGTAGGGGCATCCATCGACAGCATAAAGAGCGCGAAACCCTCCAGTGGATGCAGAATCCCGGGGATTTTTTCGATACATTGGACGCATCGATCTATGCTGAAGAACAATCCTTGGCCACCACGAGGAAGTCTCTCGATCTCCGCATTTATATAGGCCTTTGCCGTTCTGGGTCGAGACCCGGCCGGCGGCTCTTTGCGCCTGATCGCATTCTTCAACCATGCACGCATTTTCATGTTCTCACGTTAGTTTCGGTTTACACGTCGGGCTCGATCATCCTGAGCGTATTGCGCGCCGCAGAAGTCATGAGCTTTTCTCCAAGAGCATTTGAGCTCCCCTGGCGATATGCCCCCAATGTACTGTATGCGACATCACGCGGAACCGGCCTTGCCCCTGAATACGGACAAGCCTCATAAGAGAATTGGAATCTTCCGCGCTAATCACCAGACAATACTTGCCGACGTTGAGATCTATCCCCCCAAGATGGATGCAAGCATGATAAGAGCCCGGGGATATTGCCCGATCGAAGACACCATCTTCGGAAGGAACGAGCGCCACAATGGGATCCAATCCTTGATTTAAAATATGAATTGACAAGCGCACAGACCGGCAATGGGGATCTATCATCTCGAGATCGAATTGGACGCTTAGTTCCTCGCCCTGCACGACCGTCCCTTCTTCTTCGCCCCGCCAGGATCGGTCCTTGGTATGCAGACGAATGTTGTCGATGACCGCTCCGCCTGTCCCCGCTACCGACGTTTCTGTTGGGTACTGCGAGAGATAATGGTCAATCCCCTCCGCGACCGACAACGTGTCGCATAATAACGAACCTTTCTCCATCACCGCGATTCGCGTGCAGAATTGCGAGACGAACTGCAAGGAATGCGACACGAATACCACGGCGGTATCGTTCATGATCTTGCGGACGCTATTGAGGCATTTGATCCTAAAACCCATGTCCCCTACCGCCAGGACCTCATCGAGCAAAAGAAGATCCGGATTCAAGGCCGTCGCCACCGAAAAACCCAGCCTGACTTTCATTCCTGAGCTGTAGCTCTGAACTGGGGTGTCAATGAAATCCCAAAGCTCGGCGAAATCAACGATCTCTCTGAATTTGGCGTCGATTTCCCTCTTCTTGAGGCCAAGCACGGCCCCGTTGACATAGACATTCTCCCGGCCGGTCAAAACCGGATTAAATCCAGCCCCTAACGATATCAATGCCGCTACCCGACCGCGTACTGTTATCCTGCCGGCATCCGGCTTGATCAGGTTATTAAGTATCTTCAATAGCGTGGTCTTCCCCGCGCCATTCCTGCCGATCAATCCCAATACTTCCCCCCTTTTTAACTCGAACGATATTCCATCCAGCGCCCAGAATTCCTTGGGGCGCAATGCCGTCATCTTCGCGCGCCCCGTGATTTCACGGCCGATGTCGCACATGCCATACCAGAGGGACTTCTTCAAGTCCCGGCAGAATTTTTTTCGAACACCTTCGGCTATAACCAATACGTCGCTATTCATAACGCATCTACTCGCTGATTCGCTCGATAAGATGAGGAAACGCCAGCTTGTACAATATCCAGCCGGTCAACATCAGCCCGAAGGTTATACCGCCGACCCATGAGAATGCGGTCAGCTGCGTCAAATGGCCCCCAATCATCATTTCTCTCGCGGTAATCAGAAGGGGGGTGATCGGATTCAAGCGCATAATCCCCGGGGCATGCCCGGCGGCGGAAGGGGGATAGACTACGGGCGTCAGCAACATCCACATGGTAGTGACGATCGGCAGCCCTTTTTCAACGTCCCTGTAAAGCACACCGATGGGGATCAAGAGAATGCCCAGCATAAAGCCAAGCGCCATCAACGCACAGATCCCAATCGGAGCTAGAATAACGGTAGAGGGAACCGGGATCCGGTACAAGATATAGACAATCACCATTAAAACCAACCGAACGATAAAATTGAAGATTACTTCGCCCGCCCCCGCGAGCAGAAGAGCTTCTCTGGGGAAATTAATCTTGACGATGAAGGACATGGATTGATTCATCACCTGCAACGGCGCCCGCAAAGCGTCGGCAAAGCATTGCCAGAGCAAAGTGCCGATCATGACATAGGCAGGATAAGGGATGCCCGTGCCCGCGACCGCTAGGATATTTTGGGAATTCAATAACACGAAGGTAAGCGTGGTCACGATCGGCGGCAGGAAGGCCCAGATATACCCAAATATCGTCTGCCGATACAAGGCGCTGATATTTCTCACCAAAAGCCGCCAGGCCAGTTCGCGCGACGCGAGGAGATCGCGCCACATGCTACGCAGCAATTGCCGGGGATGAAGCAGGCGCGATTCCGGAGAGTATACCGCTACCGGCAACCCCCGGTCATTATCTCCGTGATTTTTTTCAGCATTATTCATGGCGTCAAAATCCCGACAGTTTAAATATCGGAGAGATTGTTTTTCGCGCCTTTTCGAGCAGATTGATCCTTTCCAGAATAAAGGCGGCAGCTTGTTCCTCATTTTTCTCCACGCGCTGAGCCGGGGATCCCGCCAGAAGCCGTCTCGACTCTTCGAGGGTGACCAGCGATGAATTCCACTTGCGCGCAAGATAAGGCATCACGCCTTCCTTCAGGATTCTCTGAAAATCTACTTCGGCTTCGTAGTAATCCTTTCGGTCGCCCTTAACCCAGACCTGGCGAACCGCCCCCCATTTTTCCAGCTCCCGGATATTCGTGCTGACGCTGCCCTTGCTAACCCCGAGTTCACCGGCCATAGCGTCGAGCGACATGGGAACCGGGCTGAAAAACAGCAAGGCATAGAGCTGGCCGATGATGCGCCCCAGGCCAAAACCCTGTGTGGTCCGACCCGCCGACTCGATAATGTTGTCGCGGGCCTGAAGGAGTTTCTTATCCATAGGCAATCAGGGTTCAGGATCGAACATAGGGCAGAGCGTTACAGAAAACCAGCAGAGCGCTTAGCGCATAGCGCCCTGGCGGCTTGGCCCCCAGCGTTCAATCTATACTGAACATACTACATGCTCAGAGAAGCGTCAAGGGAAATATTGCTCTCGGGAATATTGCTCTCGGCGGGGAAATCCGCAGCCAGGCACGGGGTCGAGGTATCCTGAACCCCATACCATCCTTTTCCTTCAGTCTTCAGTCTTCAGTCTTCAGCCTTCAGCCTGTCTTTCTTGATGCGATAGACCTTGATCTCGGGGCCCGGGTGCCTTTCCGAAGGGGAAAATGTCTTGATCGGGATGCAGTTTGTGTCCACCCAGTCGTAGAATGCCTCGCGGTCGGCGACCAGATCCGGCAGCCTTTCCCTGGTCCTGTCTTGGACATAGCTCTCCGCGACGCCGGAGCTGAGGACAAAATACTCCACTCTTCCCTCGATCAGGGACTCGATCGGAACGGGGTGGCGGATATTGAGGTCATAAACCCGATACCAGGGTTTCGGGGGATGCTCGATGAAATACTTGAGGGCTCGAGACCCGGAAGGGTCCGTCTGCATCCGCTTCGCGTATAGCGACCGCAGTTCCTCCTTGCTCATCCGGTAGATATCGTAATCGATCACCGAGTACAGACGGATATTGGGACCGGCGTACCCCGTACTCTCCACGGCTACGCCCGCCCGGTCGGGGATGTTCGCGATGATCCAATCCTTGGCGAGGTCTATGGTCTGCAGACGATTCTGATCGATATCCCACCGCGCGATCGCCCCAATCCGGGGGGATACCAGGAGAAGCGCCGCCGCCATAACGACCGATCCTCTCCGGAAGAAGAACGGCAACACCGAAACGATCGCCTCCAGAACGAATCCAGCCAGGAGAAAAAGCATCGGGAAAGCGGGAAGAATATAGCGGGTCGCGGTTAGCCGGCTTGCCCCCATGATCAGGAAAAAGGGAATCGGCATAAGCCCGATCGCGGCAAAGCTCGGTTTTTTAATCCGGGGCAAAGCCGCCAGAAATCCCGCCACGGCCATCAGGTAGAGCGGCCAGCCCATCGAATCGGGGATCAGATTGAGAAGATAAGTCCGCAGTGGGCTGCGAACCGCTCCTTCCGATGATGCAAAAGAAAGTGGCGCATTGGAAGTAAGCGGGACGGCGGTCATTGATAACCCGTCCAACAAGATCCGGGGCGCAAAAATAATATCCGGCGTAAAAATAAGACTAAATATGGCGAAGGCCGCCGCCAAAACCGCCCCCGCCTTCCAGAACATCCCCCTCTTCTTGTCCCAGAGTAAAAATATCCCAGCGGGGATAGTGTAGGCTAAGTAGTAAACGCGGATGGATACGCCGGCGGCCAGGAACAATCCCGCCCAGACCATATCTCGGAATCGATGCGTGCGGACGAATTTCTCGACAGATATCAAGGCCAGCAGGCCCCAGAGTAGGGCAAACGCTTGCCCCCGTGCAATCTGGGAAACCTGTATATGGGTTAGATTCAGAGCCAGGAACAGCGCCGCGGCGAGCCCGACCGTGCGGTTCCAGAGCCTCTTGCCCAGCAGGTAAAGGCAATAGACGCTGCCGATTCCGGCCAGGCTTTCCGCGATTCTCCCCGCCAGGTAAAGAACATGGGGATGCGTGTAATAGACCCCCATGAAGTCCGCCATCGATGACCACCAGCCTGCCAGCAGGCCCAGCGCGAATAGCCCGGAATACCAGACGAACATCAGATAGGAATACACCCCGACAAACCAGTTGGGATAAAACTCACCTGCCCCTATCTTGAGAGAGCGATACAGCTGCCAGGCTTCGTCGGGGAAATGAAGGCTGCCTATCCCGGCCAGGCGCGTAATAGTCGCCGCGAGAAGAACCGCCCCCAGAAGAACCTTCCAGCCTATTTCCCGCCGTGTCCGACTCATGGCTGCCAGACCTCTCCCTGAGTTATTGGGGGCGATACCACCTCTGATAGAGCCGCCGCAACCAGCTATAGCCGGCGCCACCCTTAATTTTTATGAATAGCTCCGGTCGCAGGCGGGCTTTCATTTCTGCCCGATGGATAAGATTGCTCACCCAGCCAAGTTTTCGAAGAATGAGAAGGTCGCGGCCAAAATATTTCCTGCGCTGCTGCACCAGCCTTTCTTCCCGACAATACGCGCCAAACAATTCGGAATCGATTAGATCATCAAAAAACGTTGACGCGGCGCGTCGGATCAGAAATAACTGGTTGAAACAAAAAGCCCAAGGGATGATTTCGCGGTGTTCACTCATGAAACGACACACCCCTTCCGAAACGCCTGGGAATTCGGGATTGTAGTAATCGTCTATCATGATTAGCCCTTGTTCGAGAAGCGCCCGTCGGGCCGTTGACAGGTCGCTGTAAGCCTCCTCGGCGGTATGTCCCCCGTCGATGACAAAGATGCGGCATCTGTCGGTAGTCTCTTCAAGGGCAAGATCGGAGCTCGGCTTCTTGATCACCGTCAGGAACCCAAGGTCTTTGAAACATCTTCCCATGTTTCTCAGGAAATTCTTTTCCGAACCGAAGCCGGAGGTGGAAATATTGAACTGCTGGAGATCAAAGATATCATTCACAATCAAACGCTCGCCGGGCGCGAGCAACATACCCAGCAAAACCGACGTCCGGCCGTGATGCACGCCGATCTCGCACAGATTCCCGGACACGCCCGCACGGCGCTGATGTTCACTGCAGCGATGCAGGAAGCCGGCAGCGTCGAGCGGCAACCAGCCTTCCAGCTTGGGCGCTATCCGCTTGTATCGGGAGAAGACGTCTGCATTCATGGCAATACGCATATCGCAAAGAGCATAGCGCCCCGGCCGGCCGGGCTTCGCGCTATGCTAGTTCTATATGCCCCACCCAGTTGGGGGCGGGAGCAAATGCGCGGGAGCCGGCATAGCCTGGAAGCCCCTGGCGCGGGGTTTTGCTTGTTATGAGATTGATGGGAGCGTCTCCCTTCAAGGGAACGCCGGCGGAATTCCCTACCCGAACCACCACGGGGATCTTCTCGGGAGAGAAGCCCATGACGATCGCCGCCGTCGAATCGACCGCCAGAGGGTTGAAGCCGCCGAGAATCAACCCTGCCCGCGTGGCGCCCGGGACCATCGGTCCCTTCCCCTCCCCTCCAATGATCGCATCCATGACCGAGAGATACGCCCTTTGCGGCCTGTCTTTGGCCATCCCGTCCTTCCCGGCGTAAATAAGAATTCGATTGAGATCGGCCCCAACCCGCCAAAGAGTGTCGTTCCCCCACCAATGGCCGCATCGTATCTTGCGACCCAACAATCTTTCGTATACTAGGTCGGCGGTATCCTGTGTTCGATCGGCTGAGCATTCGCCGAGAGCGCGACGACGATACAGGCTCAATATCCGGTTCAGGGGCGAGGCGCACACCCTCCCCAGCCTTCCCAGCGAGATGTCGATGAAGATGCGGGCCAATTTCCCCTTGAACCTCAGCCAGTTCCCTTCGGTGTTTGGATATTCGTCTCCACCGTCGCGGGGTTCACCGATCCGGTAGTGAGGGAGGAAGTTTTTGTCTGTGTTGATGCCTACGGCGTTCTTGACGTTAAGCGTCACCCCGGCGCTCTTATGCGTCTTGAGCTTGGGAACCGAGATGACAACGTCGGCCTCCAGCACATCGGCCGCCACCGAGTATTCCTGCACCTCCCCCCGGTGGTGGGACTGGGGAACCCGGCGGTCGAAGTCGGCGCCGTAATATAGTTTTTCGGTCTCCCGGGGGAGACCGAAAAAGGCGCTGCGGCGGCCGAGGTTCACCACTACGGACCGCTTGGCTCCGTATTCCTGGATCGTCCGATAGAGGAAAAGATTGTTCTGGTCATAACCCTTCACCACCACCTTGCGCCAATCGCGCAAAGCTACGGGGATGGGATAGATCCGATTGAGGCTCTCCAGCATCTCCCCTACCCCGCTCACCTTGACCAGGTTATCCCAGTTGGCATCGGTGACGGGGGCGTCGCCGATCATTAGCCCCCCCTTCCCTTTCAGGGCGAGCTGGGCGTAGTCGAGGATGGGGCGGAGGACCGAGGGATGGGTGATGATGGAGAAGACCGTTTCTCCTCCCCTGTGGAAATCCAGCGCAAAGTTGGGCTTGACAACCACCTTGTTCCCAGGCTTGATCAGATCCCCCAGCGGGTTCCATGCCGCCGTCCCGTATTTCTCCTTGTCCAGCCCGAGCAGCCGGAACGCCTCCCGCACGCCGGCGTAGACGCGGTTGGCCGGGCCGAGGATCACCGTATAGGGAAAACTGGCAAACTCCGGATAAAACTGATCCGGGTCAAAGGGCAGAAGGGAGGGATACTCCTTGAGACCAGTATCCACCACGGCGACGGTGTTATCGAACAACTTATTAGGCTGAAGGCTGAAGGCTGAAGGCTGAAGGGGCCCGGGAGCAGGCTGACTGGGAACAGGCTGAGGGCTGAAGGCTGAAGGCTGAAGGCGCCTAGGAGCAGGCTGAAGGGGCTCGGCAAACGAATCGCTCATCGCAGAGAATTAATCAGGGCGTTGATGACTTTTTCAGTCTCGATAACTTTAGCTTCCAATAGCGAAGAATCCGGGGGTGACAAATATCCCAAACGCTTGGCCAAGCCGGCTTGATAGTGCAATTCCCTGATCGAGCCGAAAGCCATGGTGAGAAAATGGAGATAATCGGCCTCGCTCGATCGGGCGCAACCTTCGACAATGTTGGACACAACCGATACAGCCGCCCGCCTCATCTGGGAAATCAGCCCATACTGCTCTTCTCTTGGGAAACGGGCTGTAACCCGGTATACCAATAATACCACCTCGTCAGCGAGGTGGAATGCCTTGAGTTTGGTATGATCCCTCATTGTTCATCAGCCAAGCGCCTTCAGCCTTCAGCCAAGCGCCATCAGCCTTCAGCCGAGCATCTTCAGCCGAGCACCTTCAGCCTTCAGCCTTCAGTCTTCAGCCTTATATGTTCTTTATTCGTGATTCGACGATGACGTTCTTCCCCGAGGGAGGCACGGGGATATCGTCTACGTACTCGATGCGTACCTCGATACCGCCGAATGACTTATTAATATGCGCCTCGTGATCGGAAGCATAACCCGGAGCTTTAATCACCCTGATAGTCAATTCTTCTTCGGTTTCCTGGATCACGCGGAACTTCTTCACCGGGAGATCCTTGAAGATGTGGGCCACGGCGGGAGCAGCGATTAGCTTCCCCTCCTGGGTCCGGATGATGTCCGAGACCCTCCCCACCACTTCCTCCAGAATGGGCAGACCCCGACCGCAGGGGCAGGCCCTCTCCGAGAGGACGCCCACATCGCCTATCGCGTAGCGGATCAGGGGCATCCCGTAGCGGTTGAGATCGGTGACCAGGATCTCCCCCCACTCCCCCGGCTCGACAGGCTTGCCGTCGCGGACGGTTTCTATGATCACGTTTTCGGCGGCGATGTGGAGCCCCTGGTGCTGCTCGCACTCGGCCGCCAGCATGAACTCCCGGCTGGAGTAGTTCTCGAAAGGCTCGACGCCGAAGCCCTCTCGCAAGACCGCCCGGGCCTCGGGCGTGAGTTTTTCGGAAGAGGTTATGACATGGTCGGGCCGCCAGGACGTTTTCCGGGTGGTGAGTTCCCGGGCGATAATCTGGAGCCAGGAGACATAGCCTTTGATGCCGCGGGGGCGAAGCCGCAAGATGTAATCGACGGCTTCCCCGATTTCCCTCTCTCCTGCTCCGAAGAGCGAGATGCGGCGTTGCCCCTGCAATCGCCGCAGGCGGCCGATGATGCTGGCTTTCTCGCCTGGCAGACCGGAAACAAGAAGAAACCTCTCCCCCTGGCGGTAACCAGCCCAGTTATAGGAGCGGTTGACCGCCGCTTCGGTCCAAGCCATCTCGGTCGCGTCATGATAAAACCTGGTAGGGAGACCGGTAGAGCCGCCGGTCGAGTAGAGAAGCAAGCGGCGAGGGGGATAATCGCGGGCTACTAGGTTGTCGATATTGGCGTTGAGGGCGCTTTTCTCCAGAACAGGAAGGCGGGGGAGGTCGTCCGCCGTCCGGATGTCTTCAGGCAGTTTGCCCGCCGCCCGGAACATGCGACGATAGAAGGGAACCCTTTCCCAGGCATACCGGAGGAGAGAGCTGAGCTTCTCCGCACGCTCTGCCGCTAATGCCTCCCGGGACCGCCATTGGCTTTTCATCATCGCACGATAGGCGGATCGATATATGGGGAAATTGGCCGCCAGCGACGCGGTCCGGCAGACATTTTTAAATGCGGAATCCATTTTCATGTCCGCTGACAGTATCGTCCGCAAGCGTCGGTGAGGTGAGTCTTAAACGACCCCGAGATAAAAGCGCCTTCATCGTGGAGGCGGCATTCTCCCATCATGACCAGCACTGAAAGATCCGGCGGCGACCAAAGGCAGGGCAACAAGGAGCCGGGCAAAAAAAGGCATCCCTACCGCATGGATTCAAAAAGATAGTCTCCGCGCCCGATTTTAGTTTCCCTCCATCCGGGCCCCAAGAGGGCGCGGCAGGATTGGAGATTATCCCGGGAGAGAATCTCGGCCAGCACAAAACGGGTCTTCCCCAGAGCAGCCGGTCCTCCCTTTAACACGCTGACTTCATGTCCCTCAACATCTATCTTAACAAGAAAGATGGCTTCCAGCCCAGCGGCTGCTTCATCAAGCGTTCGGGTTTCGACCTCCACTATCGCATGCGGGCCGTTGCGCCAATCCGACTCAAGGCTGGCCTGGGAATTGTCCATGTCGTCGCAGTAAAGCCTGGCCTTGCCTGCCTGGTCCGAAATAGCCAGAGGATAGCAGCGGTAGCGTTCCCCGACCGCCGAAAGGCCTACGATCGCCTTGGCGGCCAGGGAGGGCTGCGGTTCGAAAGCTAGCACCAGGGCCGAAGGATTTTCGCAAAGCAAGCGAAGCGAGAATATGCCCGCATGCCCGCCGACATCCAGGCAAACCGGGGCCGCAGCCTGACGGTAGGGGGTAAGCCAAGCGGCGGCTTCAATCTCCCCTTCTATGAAATGGGCCAGGTAAGCCACCAGTTCCTTGGGATGAGCAATCGGATAGCCTTCCTCCACGACTACCGTGAAGGGCATCCGGCCGGTCAGGGCATAGAATAGCGATGCGCACAAGATCCGAACCGCCCGGCGGGGCGCACGGACGCCGACACGCACTAATCCCCAAAGAGTGGGGATAAATCGCCCGGCGGCATATTTCCAATTCCTCATCGCAAGCACACCTAGACACCTGTCCGTATAATCATGGTTTTTATGCCGCGGCTGTCCTCGAAGCATATCTGCGCTTGCGCGAATTTCGGAAGAAGCTGCCGGCGCAAATGACCAGCGACGCCGCCAAGCTCGCCAGCGACAACTTCTCGGACCAGAACACATAGCTGGGTTTGCGATAATGAATCGCTATCCGACTGCTCCCCGCGGGCAAATGCACCACGATCTCGCCCTTCGGACCGCTGAGCTGGGCTACCTCATCCCGATCGACGTAGACCTGATAGCGCGTATTCCAGAACTTCGGCAAAGCGTATAAACCGTCAGAGGCAACCGGCGCAATCAGGAATTCCTCGATCCGGTTCGAGTATCCTCGATCGAGAACCTTCACTTCTCCTGCAAGGTTCCCCTCTTCCGCCCGGGGGAGATTGCGCACATTCGGGAAATATTCGTCGAGCCCCCAGCCGCTTTCCTTCAGCCAATACTCTCCTAGCTTCGCTTCGATAGTCGGTAACTGGTTTTCGCCGCTGATTTGGTTGATGAACGGCGAAAGAAATACCATCCCCTGAAGGACGGTCAGACGGAACAACCAGATCGCCCATCTCTTCGCCCGGTCCGTTGGGAGCGGTGAGATAATGTTTTCCAGAACCATAACGGTGCACAGAACACCCAGAAATGTAAGTGGCTGGATCATCCTCCAGGGGAACTGATTGCCTTGCAAGAGGTCCACTTTTTCCCAGATCCAGCCACTGAACCTTGTGGTCAGATACGCATACATCAATATACTTGCCAAAGAGGCGCCGATCGCAACGAGGTTGTTCGCCTCCCGCCGCCGCTTCCCCCCGAAGAACATAAATCCCAGCGCCAGAACGATCCCGGCCGTCACTAGAAATCCCGGGTTCCTGAAGTCGCCAAAACGCAGATAGTCAATCGCAGTTAAATAGGTTTCCGGACGAAATATCACCAAACCCCGATGATGCAAATAGACGTATTGCTTTTCCACCAATGCGGGGATCAAATATATCGCGCTGTCCGCCAGCAACAGCAATCCACCCATGATCGCCTGCCTGAGCAAGCCGGGGCGGGTTTTCGATCCGGGTAGTCCCCAAAGGGCATTGATGACAGCAAACAGGGCGAAACCCATAGCCGCGTTGATAAAAGTCAGAGGATGGGCGATCAGTAGCAAGGCGCTCGCCAGGGCGGCGATAATCACGTCTTCCATCCGCCTGAATTTCAACCAGCGCGCCAGTCCATAGAACGCGAAAGGCACCAGGCAGGAGCCGTAGGCGGCCCCCAGATTGCTCACGGGGAAGACGTTTCCCAACACAAAGTTCGAACTCGCATAGAGGAGCCCCCCCAATACCGCCCAGTCGGCCCCGACGAACAGCCTCAGCGCCAGGTACATCCCCAGACCGGATAGCATGAACAATAGGAACATGGTGACCTTCAGGGTCGTAAAAAGAGACAGACCGGCGGCATGGATGAAATAGGGGATTACGCCCAACCAACTGGAATAATATACGTAAATAGGAAGACCCTTCCCGCCGATGGCGTTCCGGGAAATAAATAGATACCAATCTCCCGACTGCAGATGGTCGGAGATATCGGCGAGTCTCGACAAATGATGATAAAAATCGTGCCCGCTTGCTTCGCGAAACAGGAGCAGGGCAAAGACGCAGGATACGAAATACAGGCAATATTTAACGGCTCCCTTTACTTGGCGCGAGAGGACAACCAGCGCGCAAAATACCGCCAGGCTAACCAGTATCGCGTCCGCCTTGCGGAAGTATACCTCCAAAGGGGTCGACTCCTTCCCGCCGATAACTTTGGCGAAGAGACTTATCGAGCGCCCTTCATAGGCATCCGCGATAAAGCGGTGGCCGGCATGCGTATAGAATAAGTAAACCGCCAGGAAGCAGAGAAGAAGAGCAACAGCAAATCTACTTCTGGTTATTTCAGGCTTAAACCTGCCACCGACTTCGTTCATTTCTGCGCCTTTTGAGCTTGTTTACGGCCAACTATGCATAGAGCCTAGCGCCTGTCTCGGCGCGTTTGCTTGGTTATTTCGTGAGGCGATCTGCGCTTTGCGCTATACGTTTTCTCTTCTCGTTTTCTGCCGCTGCAGGCGGTAGATCTCTTTCTTGATGCTTCCGATCTGGTTGGCGATAAAGCCGAAACTGAGCATCTGGATCCCGGCGATGAGCAGGATGACCATCAGGAGGTAGATGGGGCGGGCGGGATACAGCGTTCGCGTCAGGTATTGGATCGCGAAGAGCACGCCCAAAATCAGCCCGCCCAGGACCATGAGCAAGCCGCTGACTCCGAAGATGAGCATTGGTTTTTGATAAAAGGAAAAGGCGAGGTGGCTTATGATCAATCGCCGGGCATGAAAACTTGACCGCCGACCTTTCCCTCTCTGCTCCGGTTTCTCCCAGCGCAGGACGGCTGGGATTTCCGCGATACGGAAACCCAGGGCGACGCATTTGGATACGATTTCCAGATGGATTTCTTTCCCATCCGATTCCAGATCGAGCGCGGCTATTGCTTCCCGACGGTAACCCCGCGTCATGCCGCTGAGCATGGTCAGGTTTCCGGGGACTGCCATAGCAAGCAATTTATTGCCGAATCGACTTAAAAACGCCCTCTTGAATGGGACGTTCTCCAGCCGTCCGCCCTCCCGATAGGGAGAGGCGATGACGACATCGACATCGCCTTTCTTCAGTTCGGCATACAGTTTCCAGACGATCTCTTCGCCCCACGAGAGATCGGACTCGGTCGTAACAATATACTTCCCCCGGGCTTCGGCGAAGCCCCGTCGCAGTGCGTATCCCCTCCCCCGGTTGGCCGGATAGGTGATCAGCTTCAGCCGGGCTTCCCGGACGGCTAACGCCTGGACCTTCTCAAGGGAGGCGTCAGTGCTGCCGTCGTTGACTACGATCAGCTCCCACGGCTCGGCCATTTCACCTAGTTTCCGGAGCAGTCGCTGGAGATTGCCCTCGATCCCCATCTCCTCGTTGAACATCGGCGAAATTACCGAAAGGGTGATTGCGGATTCCGGCGGCGGCGTCATTTTCTTCTCCTTTAGTCTACTTTCCCTTCAGCCTTCAGCCTTCAGCCTATTTACCTTCAGCCCTCGGTCCTCAGCCTTCAGTCTTCACCCTTGACCCTGCTCCGCGACATGGATCGCCCTCAGTTTTATCAAGCACGCCGAATACATCCAAAATACCGCCAACAGATCGATGTGACTAAACCTCTCTCCGGTGATATTGGCAACCAGCAATGCCGGTATTATCCCGAGGTATCCGAGCGCGCAACCCCTGAGAAGAGCATCCTTTTCCCATCTATATACGCGTAATGCAGATACAAAAAATACCCCCAAAATGGCTGCCAGCACGGCCACCGTTGCCAGTCCCATCTCCACCATCATATTCAGCCAGCCGTTATGGGCGGTACCGACTACCTCGCCCCCGGTATATTCGCGAACACGATATGAGAATGTCCCGTATCCATATCCGAAGAACATGTTGCGTTTCCACAGCTTCAATCCGGTATCGAGAAGATTATACCGCGTTCTCATGCTGACCGATTGGCTTTCCCCGAACATCTTCAACCCGGTGGGCACTTGCGCATATAGATCTTCGTTTGCCTCGAGCTGGGCGGCTTCTTGAAAACGGTATCGTATCGTGTCCGGCATCAAGCTCGGATTGATAACTAAGATCGTTGCTATGACCAGCGCAGTCACCACGCAGAGCAAACGATTGTAATACCATGTCGTCACCAAGAAAGCAGGAGGGAAGGAGATCCATGCTCCACGGGAATTCGACGGTATCAACAACCTGATCCCCAATAAAAAGGGAAGCAACAACAGCTTGCCCGGGAGCGACTTGTGATCGGTTAGGAATATTCCCCAAAAGAAGCAGACGTAGTATGCGATGAAAGCCCCGAATACGTTGGGCTGCATGTTCAGACTGCCGATCCTTCTCTTGAATCCGGAATAGGTCGCAAAACCGAGATTGACCCATTCCAGCAACCCCAGGAAAAACGCCATGACAATAACTATGAGCAGAACCGAAAATACTATTTTTATTATTCCTCGATCCGGTATCACCCAGAGGAAAAACAGGAACAATATCATCGGATCCAGATAGCGCTTAAAATCTGCCGCCATCTGCGTGTAATACACCGACCCAAAATATAATGAGGCCCGCAAAAAGGACACCGCCACCAGTATCATGAACAAGCTTATGAGCGTCGTGGAAGTTCGAGCCGTGCCCCGGGAATATTTGTAGCCACCGCCTTTTCCGCGGATAACCAGTCCGAGTATCAGAGCGGAGAGCAGAATGTTCGTTCCATTGAGAGCCTGCTGGGCGCCCCCGAAATCCGCCGGTAGCATCGACGAATAGGGGATATAGATGGCCGCGGATATGAGCAATAACTCATAGCGATACAGCAAACCATACGCGATAGCCGGGATGGCAAATAGCCCGATCGCCCCATAGGTCAGAGCCGGCGCCGAAATGCTTTTGTAATGAATCCAGATAAACAGGAAGGTTAGCGTGACGGCGGCGAGAATAGCCCGACGGAATCGCAAACCGGCGCATTGCCGCCAGCAATACCAGGCGACGGAATATACGCACAGAATGCCGAAATATTGATAGAGACGGCCCATGGATCAGTTGACGGTTGACGGTTGACGGTTGACGGTTGACGGTTGACAGTTGACGGTTGACGGTTGACAGTTGACGGTTGACGGTTGACGGTTGACAGTTGACGGTTGACAGTTGACGGTTGACAGTTGACGGTTGACCGCAAATGGATAGTTAACGGTTAATAAAATATTTGATCACTCCGGGTGCAGGCGGATTTTCCCGATCAGGCTGTTCAGCATCCGGCAGATGATCCTGGTTTCCGCAATATAGCGCTCCGCAAGTTCACCTTCTATCAATCCGATATCTCGTATTTTATACAACCAGTTCTCGGTTTCATTGGCTTCGCCCAGCGCGATATCAAGAGCGTTCAGAAACTTAGCTTTGCTCCGATTAAACCCCTCGGCTATGTTCCCGCTGATCGAACCGCAACTTCGCAGCACCTGGTCTCCCAATACCCACGCAGCCCTCCTCTGGGGAAACTTATCGACTTCCTTGACAAGTGCTACAAAGAGATCGTGCGCCCTTTTCCAGACATCGAGATCAGTGAAATGCTTAATCTCGCTCATTGGTCTGTTGTCACCGTCAACCGTCAACCGTCAACTGTCAACCGTCAACTGTCCCCAACGCTTCCCCTTCCAGCCCTTCCGGCGGAGGTAGCCCCAGCTGGGAAAGCAGCGTCGGCATCACATCCCAGATCACCGGCCTCTTGGCATACGATCGAATGCCCCGAATGAAGAGCATCGCGTCGTCATAGGTGTGCATACCGCTGATCGGGCTCGAGTTGAAGACCTCCCGCTTCGTCAAGCCCGCCTTGAAGTCGTAGCCGTCGTGCGGATCGATTACGATGTCGGGCGCTTTTTCGAGGCATTCGCCTCGAAAAATATCTTCCTTTCGGAAGATCCGCTTGCAGATTAAATCGCCTGAAGGCGATTTAAAAGCCTTGAGGCCCGAGATTAAGGAGTTCCGAACAGACTCGTGATTGGACGCCGGGACCGTCCCGATCTTCCGGGCGACCAGGGAGAGGATGGGGAAGAGGGCGAAAAACAAGGGATGGACGATCAAGGGCTTTTTCATCGATCCGGTTTCCTTTTGCAGGCCATCAGGTAGAGAATCCGCGCCGAACCTTCGAGCGGCACGGCGCGACGGATGTCGAAGAATGTTCCAAAGGCTTCCTCGAAGGCGGAACGATGGTAGCCGGGGAAGACGTCCTCCCGGGTGCGGAGCAACCGCTGAACCTGGGAATCCTCCTTGGGGACGAATTCGACGATCAACCAGCGCCCCAGGCCCGCGAAATACTCAGCGATCATGGGGAGGGGAACGTTGTTCGAGATCGCGAGGTGGTGGACGAGGGCCAGGGCCATCGCCAGGTCACAGGGGCCTCTCCGGTCGAGCGATTCCCTCTCCTTCCCCGCCCACCCCAGGTCCGGACTGGGGCTGGTCAGGTCCATGACCAGCGGAAGAAGCCGACCGTCCCTCCGCTGCTTCGCCCCCCGGTAGCACTTCTCCACGGCGGCGGGATCCACGTCGAAACAGACGGCGAAGGATCCCCGCTCGGCGACCAACCGGGAGAACTCCCCCGTGTTCCCGCCCAAGTCCCAGACCGTCTGGGGCTTGGCCTCTTCCAGGAAGGCAGCAATTCGCTCCTTCTTGTCCGCCATAGCGGCGGCGGAATAATTCGTGTCCTCGTAATACTCCGCCCACTCCGTCCCGGCGGGGTTCCAGCAGAGTCGGCGGACGGCCGATTCCAGGCTGTCGATCAATCCCCGCAGGAAGAGAAGATTTACCCGTCGGCGCGGAACGGGGCGGGCGACGTCGGCGGCATGGCGTATCTGGCTTCGCCCGTGAAGATGGACGTGAGACAACAAACCGAACCGGAAACGGGTTCGGATGGGCAGGAGGCGCGACGCGAGGTCCAGCGGTATGCCGTCTATGAATTCCCTCAGGAGGCGGGAGAGGCGAACGTCCGTGTGCGCCATCAGGGCGAGCGGAGCTAAAAAGTGTTGGCAAAACTGGCGATAAGCCACCCAGGGCTCTCCTTCTCGATAGCGGGCAAAAGAGAGGGTATCGATCAGAACCGGCCGCCCATTCCGGAACTGAATGTTGTAGGCGCTGGCATCTTTAAGCGACATCCCTTTCCCCAGGGCGATCTTCTGAATCTTGAGCGTAGCCAGGGCCGCATCCTTGATCTGGCTGAAGCACCACTCATAGGGATAGGAGATAAAGGGGATTTTCTCCGGGCGGATGACCTTGTATGCGTTATCGCCGCCGGCCAGGGAGATATCGGCGTCTTGATGGGGGATCAGGAGCCCCTCCTCTACCAGAGCTTGATAAAGCCCGGAGGAAATCAGGAAATCGTAATCGTCGCGGTAAGACTGGTTGATCCGGCGATATAGGTCGCCCCCGGCGCGGAAGAGAAACCCGCTGGGGTCGCGGAAGGAAGAGGGGAGGATGGAGTCGGATGGCATAGGATGCCGGATCGGGCTGACGCCCATGTAGGATCGCTAACGCTTGTAGGATCTCCTTTTCAATCCGTTCCCGAATTAAAAAGGATTGCAGTATCGCCCTTGCGGGCTTGTAGTATCGCCCTTCGGGCTTGCATTATCTGCCAGCCTTCAGTCTTCAGCCTTGTTATTATCCTTCCCCCCTTTCCTACCGAAGAGCTTCGCGAAAAACTCTTTTATCTTCGCCCAGAAGATCTTGACCACGAAAAGGCCCCCCACCAGCCCAGCGATAAGGATCTGGAAAAGATAGCTCCCCGTCCCCGGGTCCAGATATGCCGGGCCATCGGACGGCGCCCAAAGCAGGCAGAGACCGCCAATCAGAATTGCGAAGGCAATGCGTTTCACCTTCTTCATCGCATCTTCTCCTGAAGTATGCTTAAGGGTTGTGAGCCCGAACGATCGTCGACGGTCAGACGCTCAGAGACTCCCCTGCTAATCCATCCGGTATCGGCAAGTCAAGCGAGCGAAGCATGGTCGGCATAATATCCCATATCACCGGACGCTTCGTATAGCCGCTGACGCCGCGGATGTAGAGCATCGCGTCATCATAGGTGTGCATACCGCTGATCGGGCTCGAGGTGAAGATCTCCCGCTTCGTCAAGCCCGCCTTGAAGTCGTAGCCGTCGTGCGGATCGATTACGATGTCGGGCGCTCTTTCGAGGCATTCGCCTCGAAAAATATCTTCCTTTCGGAAGATCCGTTTGCAGATTAAATCGCCTGAAGGCGATTTAAAGGCCTTGAGGTCCAAGATTATGGAGTTCCGAACGGACTCGTAGTCGGACGCCGGGACCGTCCCGATCTTCCAGGCGCCCTCTCGGAGAACGTGGATCCGCCCAGGGACGAGAGCGAAAGCCTTCGCGGCTGGCGAAAGGGCGGGGAAATCGAGGTCATGGGCGGGGGGGCGGTAATAATCAAGATAACCGCGCGAGGAGAGCCAGGAATTGAGTTGGACCTCGTGCTTCAGGCGACAAAATCCATGATCGGAGAGAACGATCAGCTGTGTCTCATCGGTGAGTTTAGCTTTGACCCTTCCCAGGAGATCGTCGACCCGTCGATAAAAGTCTATGAAATACTTTTTATTCGGGTTCTGGGAGTCGTCAGAATCCCAGAACCTGAATAAAAAGTGGTTCACCCGGTCCGTGTCCATGAAATGCATCACGAAGAGGTCCCACTCCTCGGAATCCCAGAGCGAGAAGAGCGTCCTCACCCTCCCCTCGAAGACGCGCAGGTTTTCCTCCTTGAAATAGTCCAGCGATTCGCGGGCCTTGGCCGGGTTGATGTCGAGGAGGTAGCCGTTCCGCTCCAGCTTCGCGAGGGCGGATGGGGGATGGACGGCCTTCGCCAGGGAGGGGCTGATGAAATCGCCGACCATCATCCCGTTGACCGGGCGGGGGGGATAGGTGTTCGGGACGCCGAGCGAGATCACGCGTTTCCCCGCTTCGGAGACGTACTCGCAGATCGTTTTCGCCCTGAGGTGAGTGGAATTCGGCAGGTAGAGGTTCAGATCCCGGTCCAGATCGCTGAAACCGAAGATCCCGAAATCCCCCGGGTTCCGACCGCTCAGGAATGAAGACCAGGCCACGTTGGACACGGTGGGAAGAACCGAGTCCATTTGAACCAGATCTCCTTCTTGCAGGAGATTCGACAAGTTGGGCATCCGGCCGTCGCCGATGAAGCGACGAGCCAGGGTATAGGGAAACCCATCGAGACCTATGACTATTACTTTATTATGCGCGCATTTCACGGTTGCCGACCCGTCGGCAGCGGCTTATCGCCCGCGGGTGAACTGATCACCCTATTCGATAGTATTTTGGTCGCGCGGCATTTGAACCAGCTGGCCGCAAAGTAGGCGTAGATGGGTACTAAAGGATAGTTGAAGCGAGGCGCTCCATGGAACACGCTGATGGTCGCGACCCAATACAATACGATCAATAGCAGCAGGGAATCCTCGGGAGGCTTGCCTCGGCGGATGGCGCCGAGCAGAAACGTCAGGAACAACAGCACATATCCGAAGCCGCAAGCATACTCGACGGCATTATAGATCGCGTCTCGATGCTTGAAGGTCCGGGATACTCGCGCAAAATTATAGCCGGCAACCCATGAATGATCCGGCCCGAAAAAGCGTTTCCATTTCCAGGTGACGATATTCTTCAGGACGAATCCCGGGTGTCGAATAATCGACTGGACTCCCATCCGATAGAATCTGCGATCCATGTCTATTTCGCTAAGCCCTTCGGACACCCGGCGCATTCGCAGCTCTTCCGCTATCCGCATCCCGTCGTATGTATTGGGATAGAATAATGAATGTCCCCCATCTCCCGCTCCGAAATAAATCGCATCGAAGACAAGATAATTCCTGATCGGCCACGGAGAAAATCCGATCAGAGTAAATACCGCCACCAACCCCGCCAGGCTGATCCACTGTCGCGCTTTCACCTTCCCCCGGAAGGCCAGCCAAATCCCGAGGCAAACGGGGACTAGCAAAGCTTGCGGCCTGACCAGGGCCGAGAACCCCAGAATCAGGCCTCCCAAGGCGCTACCGATAACCGGCCGGTCCCGATAGCTAACAAGAAATATCCACAGCGCGAGCCAGAGAAGAAAAGTAAATAAATGTTCCGATGCCAGCAAACTGGTGGTGAAGATATAGGTCGGGTAAAATGCCAGAATCCCCGAGGTGATTTTTCCCACCATTTCCCCCCCGCAGGAGCGAAATATCCGGTAGCTGATGGCGCACACCCCCGTATTCAAGATGGCGCCGGCCAATTTTGCCGATGCCAAACCGGGACCGAAGATTTTAAAGAGCGCCGCCAGAAACAACGGATAGCCAAAAATAAAATGCACCGTGGGTTCGGGGATTCCAAATCTATTGTCCGAAGCCAACTCCAGTGCCCGCTCGTAATACCACTTGAAATCGGAGTGGGGGAGAGCCGGCGCCCAGAGAACCCATCCCAGCCGGATGCTGAAGGCGACTGCACAGAGCGCAGTCGTCCAAGCCGCCGGGGACATGCCCTTGAGCCATTCCAGCGCTCTCGACAAGCGGCGCAATCCGCCGGTCGGCTTCGACTCGAATGCTGTCGCCGTCTTCCATCGCATGGCCGTATTCATCGATATCCCGCTTGAACCGTTTCGACTAGATCCGAAAACTCATGCCAACAGTCTGGAGCAGGGACTGGACGGCGGAACGTAACAGTTTCCATCTCCGGATGGACACCTCGCCGGTCGTTCTCGGGCGACTGGGGATGGGCGCTTCCATGATCCGCATTTTCATCCGGACGGCGTATCCGGAGAGGATGACGTTCGGGGCAAAAGTGTCTGCCGGGATGGCCACAAAGACCTCCCGGAACTTCTCGGCTCGGTAGAGGCGGTAGGGCGCGTTCACGTCGGTAACTCCGAAGCCGTAGAAGATCCACACCGCCAGACGCGATACCGCCGTAACGATCTTCCTTGCTAGGGAAGATCGACGATCGACTCTTCTCCCGAGAATCAAGTCGTAATCTTCCCTTTTCCCCCACAACGTGGGGAAAAATGAAGCGTCCATCTCGTTATCCGCGTCCACCTGGAAGATCCACTCCGAGCGGGCAGACCGGTAACCCTGGAGGATAGTCGGGCCATGGCCGGAGTTGGGCTTATCGATCACCTGCACCTCGGGATTGCGCGCGGCGATTCCTTGGAGGATTCCGAGGGAGCCATCCCGGGATCCGTCGTTCAGGACCAGGATCGCGAAATCGAGCCCCAGCTTTCGAAGAACGGCGAGCCAGGAATCGAGTACATTCCCGATGGACCCCGCCTCGTTATAGACCGGGATGATGACGGTCAGTTCCTTCATCGATCTCCTTTAGCCCGGCGATTTTAACCACGAATCTCGCGCTTGCCCGCCGTAGCCCGACTCGTCCGGGCGAAGGCGGGAATCTTCACGAAGCGAACTGCCGCTTGCAACGTGTCACGTGCCACGTGCAACGGCTTCAACTATTTGAACGTTTCCACCCCGTATATGCTCACAGTTTGCCATCCCTGATCCGCTGGAAGGCTTCAATGGCCCGGCCGATCACGTGGTGCATATCGAAATACCGGTATTCGGCCAGGCGGCCCCCGAAAACAACGTCCTTCTCCTCCGCCATCAGAACCCGGTATCGATCGTGGACGGCGAGGTTTTTGGCATCGTTGATGGGGTAAAGGGGCATATCCCCGGAATCGTCTTCGGGATACTCCCGGAAGATCAAGGTCTTTTCCCGCTGGTACGAACGCTCCGGGTGCAGGTGGCGGGGTTCATGGATCCGGGTCCACGGGATCTCGGCGTCCGCGAAATTCATCACCGAGGTTCCTTGATAATCCTCGACGGGGAGGATTTCCTTGCGAAAATCGCAACTCCGCCATTCCAGCTTCCCGTGGCGATAATCGAAATAACGGTCTACCGAGCCGGTGTAGATTGTTTTCTTCCTAACCCGAATCGAATTCCGCACCGAGAAATAATCGGTATTGAGCTCAAAGCGTATTTTCGGAGAGTCCAGTATCCGCTCGAAGATCTTCGTGTAGCCGTCGAGCGGGATCCCCTGCCAACGGTCGGCATAGTAGTTCTCGTTGTAGTCAAACCTGACCGGAAGGCGGGTGATGATATCCGCGGGGAGCTCCCGCACGGGCCGACGCCACTGCTTGGCCGTGTAGCCCTTGATGAGAGCTTCGTAGAGCGGCCGCCCGACCAGAGAGATAGCCTTCTCCTCCAGATTGGACGGCTGACCGATCCCGCTCTCGGCAATCTCCTTGTCGATGAGCGCCCTGGCCTCGGCCGGCTTCAGGCTGAGCCCGTAGATGGCGTTGATCGTCTCCAGGTTGATCGGCATCTGGTAGACCTTCCCACGGTAGGTGGTCAGGACCTGGTGCCGATAACCGTTGAACTCCGTGAAGCGGCGGATATATTCCCAGACCTCGCGGTCCGGGGTGTGGAAGATGTGCGTCCCGTAAGCGTGGAACTCGATCCCCGTCTCGGGGTCGACCTCCGAGTAGCAGTTCCCCCCGATATGGGACCGCTTGTCTATCACCAGCACGGTCTTGCCGAGAACGGCGGCTAACTTCTCGGCCATGACCGCGCCGAAGAACCCGGCGCCGACCACGAGATAATCGCAGGCTGTCATAGCGCTATGTTTCTTGCATGACGATCCCGCCGGCGACGGCGTCGCCGCCGCGGGAGAGGACGAAACGGCCGAGCTCCTTGGTCTCGTAGAACGACTCCGCGACCACCGGCTTCGCGGTGGCGATCAGAGCCTCTCCCACCTCCGTCTCCTCGAGGCGCGAGGCGTCCCGCTCCAGGACTTCCAGCGTAGAGGAGTCGATCCGCTCCCCGATCCTCTCCACCCGTGCCGGGACTTCCTGGGTGGCACAGCGGAAGATCAACTCCTCGCCGACCCGGAGGGGGACCCGGGACATCGAGAAGATGCTGGCCTTGACCCGTGAGGTGACCGAGGGGAGTTTCCCCGCCGGGCAGACCACCTCGCCCCGGCGGGCGGCGACCGGAGGCCGGAAGACCAGCCCGATCGACTCCCCCGCCTCCGCGTCTTTCTTGCCTTCGGCAAGAAAGACGCGGAGTGATTGCACCACGGACTTTCCTCCCAAAGGCAGAAAGACAACCTGGTCTCCCACGTGGATACGGCCGGACTCCAAGCGGCCGACGACGACTTTCTCTCCGTCCAGCTCATAGACGTCCTGGACGGGGAAGCGCATCGGCTTCTCGGCCGACGAGGGAAGGTTCCGGAAGGAGTCGAGCGCCCCGAGCAGGGTCGGCCCCCGATACCAGCCCATCCGGACGGAGCGCTTCGAGATATTGTCTCCCTGCTTTGCGGCAATAGGGATAACGTGGCTCGGCGAGAGATTAATCTGGCCCAGGAATGCGTTGAGATCAGTTTTCAATCTTGTGAATTTCTCCTCGGAGAAATTCACAAGATCGAGCTTGTTCACCGCCACGATCAGCTGCTTCAGCCCCAGGAGGCCGACGATGAAAGCGTGGCGCTGGGTCTGCTCCCGGATCCCTTCGGCGGCGTCCACGATCAGGACCGCGGCCTCGGCCTGGGCGGCCCCGGTGATCATGTTCTTCAGGAACTCCCGGTGCCCCGGGGCGTCGATGATCACGTAGTCGCGGCGGGGCGTCCGGAAGAAAACCTGGGCGGTGTCGATGGTGAGGTGCCCCCGGCGCTCCTCCTCCAGGTGATCGACGACGTAGGCGAACTCCACCTCCTCGCCCATCTCCTTGCAGGCGGAGCGGATCTCGTCCAGCTTATCCTTGGGAAGAGACTCGGTGTCGTAAAGCAGGCGCCCGATCAGGGTCGATTTCCCATGATCCACATGACCCACGATGACAAACCTCAAATGTCTCATCGTATCTCCAAGCCCAACGGGCGGTTATCCTGGATTCGAGTTGATTTTTAATGATTGCCCTTCTACCCTCTTCTTAAAGCGCGTCCGCCCGGCGGGCTATCTCCTGCCGAAGCGCGCCCGTGGCCTTGGGCACAATGAACAAGCCTCTGACATTGGCGATCGTTCTCGTCGCTTCAATCTACGCCTTGCAACGGCTGATCCCTATCCTGGACGGGAAAGAGCAGTATGATTTCAGAACCTACTATTATGCCGCCCAAGCCTACGCGCGGAATATGGATCCCTATAATCTCCAGTCGTTAAGAGACGTGTCCGGGCGTGGAATCATCCTGTCCTTCATCTACCCGCCCCATTGTCTGCCCTTGTTGGGCCCCTTGGCCAGGATCGATTACGAAAAAGCGTATTTCGGGTTTTTGGCGGCCAAGATCTTCGCCTTCGGTCTGCTCATCTGGATCTGGACCAGAATCGTGCCCACGGCCCAGACGGATGTCTGGCCATTGCTCGTCACCGCCTTGCTCGGTTATCAGGGCGCCGCTATGGTAGACCTGGTATCCGGGAATATCTCCATATTCGAGCAAACGTTGCTGTGGGGGGGGATCTATCTGCTCTTTCGCCGTCAAATGGTTCTCGGCGGGCTGATCGTTTTGCTCTCGTCGTTCGTCAAACTAGTAACCGTCGCCTTAGGGCCGGTTATCCCGGCGATCGAACGCTCCGCCAGAGCCTTCCTGATCTGGCTGTCTCTGTCCGTCGCCGTCTGCCTGCTGTATCTCGCGGCCTACCTGGCCCAACCGGAGCTTTGGCATCGATTCATCTCTTCCAATATCGCCGCCTCCTTCTCCGAAAAAGGGCATCTCAACCCCAGTTCCCTTGTCCTCGCCCAGGACATGGCCGGCCGCCTGGGCCTGGGGAAATCCACGGCCACCGCCGCATATATTTTCTGGTGCGTTATTGTCGGCGGGGTCTGGATCTGGTCCTTCCGCAACTCTTCCCGGGCGGAGGATAGATTCCCCATCCTTTACGCGACACTACTCGCCTACGTGATTGTTTCACCCAAAATGATGCTTTATTCGCTCCTGATCGCCTTGCTGCCTACACTGCATACGATCAGCGCGGTGGTGCCGAAGCGCTATCGGCCGGCCGGTTGCGCTTTGCTCTGGATTCCCCTTTTTGATTATCAGCCGCTATTGTTGGCCATCGGAATATTCTCCATCCTGGTGCATCGGATTTGCATAACCAAGGATAGACCACGCGAGAAGATGCAACTCACGCTGAATCCGTTGCGCGATTTTTAGCGCCACTCGCCGTCCCCGGGACTCTTCGCTTCCGCAACGACGCCGCGCCTCAGCGCAGTTACATGTAACCGAGCGCGCGGAGTTTTTGCATCGTATAGATCGACTCCTTGTCCTGGGCCCGGCCGGCGCGCTCGGCCTCCTTCGTGGTCTTCAACTCCTCCACGATCTCGTCGATGCTGGAGGCCGTCGAGGGCACCGGCCCGCAGCAGGGGACGCAGCCGATGGAGCGAAAACGCTTGCCGTTATTCGCGAAATAGAGCTCGGTGATCGGGATCTTCTCGCGCTGAACGTAGGACCAGATGTCGAGCTCGGTCCAGTGCAGGAGCGGGTGGACGCGGATGTGGGTCTCCTCCTCCGCCCGAGTCTTATACTGGTCCCAGAGCTCGGGGGGCTGGTTCTGGTAGTCCCACTGGAAATCCTGGTCCCGGGGCGAGAAATACCGCTCCTTGGCCCGGATGCCGTGCTCGTCGCGGCGGATCCCAAGCAGGATCGCCTTGAAGCCGCGGGCGTTGATCGCGTCTTTCAGGGCCCGGGTCTTGAGCGCGGTGCAACAGGCGAGCTTCTCTCCCTGGTTCGGCCCCATCCCCGCTTTAAGCGCCGATTCGTTCCGGACCACGATCAGGTCGAAACCCCATTTCTTGGCATACTCGTCCCGGAAGCGGTACATCTCGGGGAACTTGTAGGAGGTGTCGATGTGCATCACCGGGAAGGGGAGCTTCCCGAAAAAGGCCTTGCGGCAGAGCCAGACCAGGGTGGTCGAGTCCTTGCCGATCGACCAGAGAACGGCGATATTCTTGAACTGGCAGTAGGCCTCGCGGATGATGTAGATGCTTTTGCTCTCTAGTTCCGACAGCTTGTCCATGAGGAGCCTCGTAGTATCTCCTTTCCAATCCGCTGGCGGATTGAAAAGGATTGCAGTATCGCCCCGATATCCATCGGGGCTTGTAGGATCGGTCGCCTCGGGCGACCTTGCAGTAAATGCTGTAAGCAATACGCCCGATCGGATACGAAGGGGGCCGTTATCAAATTTGATTGCTCGTCGCAAAAATGCCCGGTTTGACTTGTCTACTTCGAGGCGCTGTAGCCGCGGACCCGATCGAGCTCCCCCCGGAGTTTCTTGTCGAAGGCGATCATCTTGAAGTAGCCTTCTTTCAGCAGCGGATCCACTTCGTCATAATCCGCCGCTTGTATATAGCCCAGTGCTAGGCCGATCTTCAAAACGGCATCCGTCTCCTGGAGCGATGTCAATGATCGGTTGATGAAAAGCGAGAAATCCTTGTTCGTTTTTCTACCACTCCCTTCAGAGATGTTCAACGCGATCGATACCGCCGCCCGTTTCCCCTGCGAAACCAGACCGAATTTCTCCTCAGCCGGGAATTTCCTGAGTATTCCGAAAACGACTTGTATCAGCCGCAAGGCCACTTTCCAGTTTTCGAGATCTTCGTACCTGAATTTCATGGCAGCCGAGCCAGTTCCTGCATCTCCTACAAGCCGCCCCCCAAGGGGCGGCGATACTGCAATCCTTTGCGAGCCTGAAGGCTCGTAAAGGAGATCCTACAAGTCGCTCCGAAGGAGCGACGATACTACGTCTTCTTCAGTACCTTGCGAATCTCCTCGATATTCTCGGATACCCATCCGTACAGCTTCCCCACCCCATCAGCTATCTTCGTCTGTGGCCGCCAGCCAAGCTCTCTCCCCGCCGAAGCGACGTCGCTGACGTAGATCTTCTGGTCGCCCGGACGGGCGGGGGCGAAACGGAAGCGGGGCTTCCGCCCCGAGATTATGCCCAGCAGTTTCAGAAAATCGAGGAGCGAAACGGTGTTGGCCGGCCCTCCGCCGATGTTGAAGACCTGTCCCCGCACCCGGCCGATGCGCGAAGCCGCTCTGTCGAAAGCATCGAGGAGGTCGCCGACGCAGAGGATGTCCCTCACCTGCTTTCCGTCCCCATAGACGGTGAGGCCACGCCCGAGCTGGTGGGCGATGATGAACCAGGCGACCCAACCCTGGTCCTCGATTCCGAACTGCCTCTCCCCATAGATGCAGGACTGGCGGAAGACCACCGTCCTTAGCCCGTAGATGCGGCGGTAATCCCGAACATACTGGTCGGCGGCGCCTTTGGAACATCCGTAGGGGGAGTGGAAGTCCAGCCCTCTTTTCTCGGAGACCGCGGCGCGGCCTCCGAGAAAAGAATAGCGCGTCCGCGTTTCGCGAAGGGCCATGTCTTCCAGAGATCCATATACTTTGTTTGTAGAAGAATAGATCAGCACCGGGTCCTGGCGGGACTGGCGGACGGCTTCCAGGAGGTTGAAGGTTCCTAGGGCGTTGATTTCGAAATCATCGCGGGGGGCGCGGACCGAGTCGGTCACCGCCACCTGGGCGGCGAGGTGGAGGACGATGTCGAAGCGGCCGGAGCGGAAGACGCGGCGAAGGGCCCCCGCGTCGCGGATGTCAGCCTGGACGAAGCGCAGGGAGCCCAATCCGCGGAGCCAGCGGAGGTTGACCTCGCTCCCCTTCCGGGAGAGGTTGTCGAGAACGGTGACCCGGGCCCCCTTCCCGATATACCGGGCGGCGGCGTTGCAGCCGATGAAACCGGCTCCGCCGGTGATGAGAACGTTCTTCATGGCCTGGCGAATGACTTCCACGGATTTACACGAATTTCACGAATAGACCCGGCCTGGCGATTTTAACCACGAATCTCGCGCTTGCGCGCCGTAGCGCTACAGCGCGCAGGCGCGAATCTTCACGAATAAGCCGGGGCGCTATGCGCTTAGCGCTTTGCGCTCTGCCCTATTCCTGAACCCTGAATCCTGAACCCTTCTCTTTGCCCTATACGCTCAGTTGGGCCTGGCTTGGCCCGGCGATTTAGCCGCGAAAAGGCTCATAAGGCACAATAAGAAAACCCCGTGGATTATAGGCCAACCGAGGGGGGCGGGGCAACCACCGACAGCGTGCTTTACATGACGGCCGGCGTCCCCCACCGGGGACGCCAGCCGTCATGTACCGTAGTAGTGGCGGGAGTAGATATACCGGTACCGGTAGAGGTAGTATGGGATATAGGTGATCACGGCGGTCATGATCGAGCCGATCGGTTTGGCCCGGTTCTCAATCAGGAGGGAGTAGGCCCTCTCCACGTCCACCGCCTGGGTCTTCCCCGCTCTCACCACCATGAGCGAACCGTCGAGATGGCTGCCCAGGACGCCCGCGTCGGTGACGGCGAGGATGGGGGCGATGTCGAAGACCATCCAGTTGAACCGGGCCCGGAGATCGGCGATCAGTTTCTGCATCGCCGTAGAGTTGAGGAGCTCGGAGGGATTGGGAGGTGCGTGGCCGGCAGGGATGATGTAGAGGTTTTCTACCTTCGGTTTGGCCGTGAAATGCTCCAGGGAGGCCTTGCCGCTCAGGATTTCCGTCAGACCGGGTTCCCGCGGGATCCCGAAGACCCGGTGGATGTTCGGCTTGCGCAAGTCGGCGTCGATCAGGATGGTCTTCTTCTCGGCGTCCTGGGCGAAGACCATCGCCAGGTTGGCCGACGAGATCGTCTTGCCCTCCCCGCGGAGAGAACTGGTGATCAGGAAGGCCTGGAGCGGGCTCTCCAAGGCCAGCGACATAATGTTAGTCCTAAGCGACCGGAACTGCTCGGAGATGTGGGACTTGGGGTCGGCCCAGACAACCACCCGGGGATCGACGGAACTGTCCCCTCCCCGCGGCTTGGTCACATAGGAGGTGATGCTGACGTCGGTCAGTACCTCCTCCTTTTTGGACTGGAGGTATTCGCGCAGCCCAGCGAGTGTGAACTTGTTCTTTTCTTCAGTCATGTTGTTTGCGCCTGTAGGCCCGGTCTCCGCCTACGCGCTTCACGCTTTGGCGGACCAGTGTGACCGGGCGTCCTGGTCGCCGGTTCGCAGAACCGGCCTACATAAATCGGGGCAGGCAGCCCCTCCCACAATCAATAAAGTGATCAGTAATCAGTGATCAGTAATCGGATGCCGCAAGTGGATCTGTTTGCCGTCAACTGTCAACCGTCAACCGTCTCATCCCTTGGCCCGGAAGATCACGGCGATGATGATCGCGAGCACCGTCACCGCCGTGAAAACCAGTATCGCCATGAGGGCCAGGCGCTTCTGGGAATTGCTGAACGCCTTTTCCTCCGGAGTCATGATCTGGCTGGTCGCCCCCAGAAGGGGGATAGGGAGAAACTCTCTCAATTGATTCGGCTCCTCGAAAGAGTGATCGGTCGTTTCGGCCAGAACCACCAGGCCTCCCCCGATAACCAAGCCGAAAAAGAAACCGGCGAGAACGATCAGGGACCGCCTGGGTTTGAACGGTTCCAAGGGGACCTCGGCGTTGTCCACGATGCGGAACTTCGTTCCTCTTTCCTCGAGCTCCAGTCGGCGGGTGATGTAGGCAGATTCCCGTTTCCGGAGTAGGCTGGTATATGTAGTAGTGAAATTGGCGCTCTCCCGGCGCAGGCGGTCGAGCTCCTTCTTCTTCTCCGGGATCTGCTCCATCCGCTCGAAGGCCGCCTGTGCGAAGGTCTTGGTCAGCTCGATGGAATTTTCCAGTTCCGCGATCTCGCGCTCGGTCTCCGACAGCTGCATCTTGATCGACTGGTAGATGGGATTGAGGGACGTGGTCTCCTGCTTGACGGACTGGGTGGCGGCATTTTTCAGGGATTCCTGGATGTTCTCGATTTCCTTGGTCAGCTGCTTGACCAGTGGGTGCTCCGCGGTCGAGTCAACGCGCAGACGCGTCAGCTGGACCTGTTTTTCCACCAGCTCGTTGCGAAGGGACTGGATGACCGGGCTGGTCTCGCTCACTCGCTCGCTGAGGATGAACTCTTCCTCGCCCTCCAGCTGTTTCATCAGCGTAAACCGCTTGGTCTGCAGCTGCTTCAGGCGCATCCCCTGCTTCAGGAGATCGTCGCTGTAATTCTGGTAGCGCAGGGAGTAGATGTTCTGGGTCGTCCCCAGGGGACGAAGGTATTCGGGGCCGAAAGGGGGGCTTTCCGACGCCGAGGTGAACGGATCCTGCCAGCTCAGCGAGGAATAGAGGCGGGTGCTCAGCTCTTCCGGGAGGAGGTCGGCGTACTGCTCCTGGAACTTCTGGAGCTCCTCATCCGCCTTGGCGACGTTCTTGAGGTTAATCTCGATCTCCTTGTTCAGCCACTCGATCCCGGCCTCGGTCTCCTTTTCCTGGATCTCCAGGTTCTCCTTGATGATCTTCCGGGTGAGGAGATTGACGATCTTCTGGCAAGCCACCGCATTAGTGAACGAGCAGTCGATCTGGAGAAAATTGGCGCCCGACACGGTAACCGAGATCCCCTCCCGGACCTGCTCGATCAGGTTCCGGTATTCCAGCTCGTTCCGGGTGCTTTCATGGAGGTTGAGCTCCTTGATAATCTCCTCGATCATCGTCTTACTCTTCACCCGCTGGATGATTTCGCCCATCCTTCCCGTTATGGGCGTGGACTGGGAAAAACCCTTGATATACGGGTTCTCCTTGGATTTCTCCGACACCTCCACCACCGCCGTGGACTTGAACATCGGCGTCACCGTGTAGGAATAGCCCCAGGCGATCAGCGTCCCGAAGATAACCGGGACGAGCAGCAACCACTTCCGGTGGAAAATGATCTCGAGATAGCTCCGGGCGGTGGAGCGGATGGTCATTGACAATCGGTTGTCCATTTAAAAATTTCCTTTGGAAATTTTTAATGACTCGCGGGATATAATCTCTGCGGGGAGGATCCTTCTCCCGCATATCCGTATCATATCACTGCCGTTGAGAATACAAAAGGCCCCGTTCCCTCACAAGGGCCTTTTGCTGTAAACCGTCAACTGTCAACCGTCAACTATTTAAGGTATTCCTTCCGGAAGTCGTCCCAATCCTCGTAGGTGTCGCCCAGATCGGTGAGGGCGGTGAGCGGCTTGGTTATCGCCTTGAGGAGGTCGGTAAACTTATCAATCGCGAGTTGCGGATAATAGATGATCGTCCCCGGATCAATGCGAATGTTGTCCTCCATCTTCCCTTGGTAGAGCATCGCGTAGACGTTGATCCAGCGGTGCGTGGGGTGGGTCCTGTCCGGGGTGATGATCTGGACACGGCGCATGGCAGAAGCCCCAAGCTGGGGGATGCCGGCTTGGAACATGCAGTCCCAGAGCGTCATGTTCGCCTTATCCATTATATACTCCCCTCCTCCGCCGGACGGCTGAAGGACATAGAATTTTTTGCTGGCGTACTCATCGATAAAGACATTGACGAAGGGGTTGTCGATATAGGCGGTCAACCGTTTCCGGATCTCCTCGGCCAGTTCGTCTCGATTCAGCCCCTTGGCCATGATAATCTCATTGGTCAGGGGGACGATCAGTTCCCCGCCCTCCTCGACCTCGGCGTTGAAGCTGAACTCGGGATGGTTCCTCACTATGATCCGGACCATGTCTTCCGGCCCCAGTGTGTATTTCCGGATCGCCTCCATCTCCTCGACTGTCTTATCCTTCTCCCTCTCAACCAGGAGATCCTTCTCGATCTGCCGCAGATAGAGGTTGGTCCGACGGTAGCGGCCTTCTTTCTTCCTGATCTCAGTAAAGGATCGACGCGCCTCCTCCAGGTCTCCCCGGGCCATACTGTCCCTGCCCTCTTCATAGGCTTCCTCGACCGCCGTCGTTTCCTCTCCAGCTGCCAGCGCGCGCAGCGTCTCCTCCTCGTCCGCGATCTTCTGGGCTTCCAGAGCCTCCTGTTCGAAGGCCTGCTGTTCGATCTTGAGGCGGGCTTGGGCCAGGAGCTCCTTGGCGCCCTGGTGATCGGGATATATATCGAGGACGGCCTGGAACTCGCGGACGGCATCGGCATACCTCGCGTAGCGGAGATACTGGCGGCCGCGGGCGTAGGCGTCGTAGATCTTCTGGTCGGAGATCGGCTCGCCTTCGGCGGAAGGTGGCTCGGCCGGAGGCGCGCCCAGCCGGTTCATCGCCTCCTGGTAGTAATACGAAGCCCGGCGATAGGAGGGGTTCAGGCGCAAGACCTCCTCCATCGCCCGGGCCGACCCATCGAAGTTTCCTTTCTCGAAATCCTGGAGCCCCAGGCGGTAGAAATACTGGACCTTGAGGCGGCTTGAGGCGGGGACTTCCGTCCAGCGGGAGGCGGGCGCGATCGGGGCCGGCTCGGCCGCCGCGGCGGGTGCCGGGACCTCTCCCCCAATGGCTGCAGCGGGGACCGTCTCAGGTGCGGAAGACTCAGAGGCGGGTGGCTCGGCCGCGGGAGCGCTGGAAGGCGGTTCCGAAGCTGGTTCTTCGGCGGCGACGGCAGTCTCGGGGGTGGCTTGCTCCGCCTCCGGCGCAACGGCCGGGGCGGCCTCCTGGGGGAATGCCCCGGGGAGGAAAGCGACCGATAGAGAGGTTATGGTTCCCAGAAGAGCGACCAGGGGATATTTTTTCATATATGTAAGCCCGCGCCAAAAAGACTGGAAAGCTACTTTATACTATTGAAGCCTTTTCGGAGTCAACATGGCAATGTTTTTTTTGCGGAATAGTGAGATTGGGTGAAGTGTGTTCGGGACGCCGGTTGTAGGCCCGATCTGCGATCGGGCGCGACGGCCGGGCCGCCGGTTCACAGAACCGGCCTACAGGGCCCCGCATATTCGCGAAGATTCGCGCCTGCGCGCTGAAGCGCTACGGCGCGCAAGCGTGAGATTCGTGGTTAAATCCGCCGGGCCAAGCCGGGCGGATTCGTGCCCCGTTCAACGTGCAACGGCCCCTCCCGATCGCCTTCGGTCGCTTGGCTCCTTATTCCAGCTCGAGACGCTCGAAGATTATGTCCCCCATCATCACCTCGTCCCCGGGGAGGAGGACGCCCCGGTCGATCTGAAGCCAGTCCGGGACCATCCCCGACTGGTATATGGATTTCCATTCGCCCATGTTCTCCGAGTCGGGATAGGTGAAGAGAACCGGCGTGAGATAAAGAAAGCGCAGGTTCTTCACTACTTTCTTGATCTCGTTCATCTGCTCGAGCTTCCAGGGGATCCAGACCGCCGAGCGGTTTGCATACCAGGCCACCGCCCAGGGGACGTCCGAGATCACCACTTCGTCCTCCTTCACCAGGGACTGCATCTTCTCCAGGCTGGGGTTGTTCCGGATGCGATCGGCCTGCTCGCGGTCGAGCACGGCGGAGAGGCACCTCTGCGGGGGAAGGCCGAAAACCGCCGCGGACGCTCCGGGATAGAGGCCCAGGGCGCAGACGGCGGCGGCGATCCAGCTGGCCGCCCGTCGAGGGAGGGGAAACGTCTTCAGCAGGTCCAGGCCCGTCTCTAGGGCGACCAGCGTGACCAGCGGCAGAAAAGCGAGGATCCGCCCGAAATCGCCGTTCCCAGCCGCGATCAGGACGATCTCCCCCATGAAAAGCGCCCAGGCCATGACCGCGACCGAGTGACGGCGGCGGTCGGCAACGGGCCGGAAGATCGAGACCAGGAATAGAGGAGTGAGCAGTGAGTAAGTGAGGGATAGCCAGTAACCGTAGCCGAGGCGGAGGAAGCGCGAGAGCTTGTCCCACCAAGAGGCGAGGGGAAACGGAACCGCCAGGGCGGAGGGATCGAAATCCCGCGCGACCCGGTTGGCGGGGAAGAGGTCGCTATAGGCCCGGAAGTCGTCCCAGCGGAGCGAGAAGAAAGGATTCCCCGCCACACCGACCTGTCGGATCCACCAGGGAAGGGACGAGAGAGCGAAGGCGGCAAGGAAAACCAGACCGTGTTTCCACCGGGGAGAATGGCTGCCGGCGAAGACGAGGCCAAAAATCACCAGGGTTAGAAATAGATAATCGAATTCAGTCTGGTAGAGGAGGCCGGAGAGGAGGCCGAGACCGGCCGTCCATGGGAGCGAACGGGCGCGGCGGTGATAGATCCCGAGCGAGAGGAGCAGGAGAAGAAAAGAAAGGAAGGCATACGGGAGACCGGAGAATGCTCCGTCGATGACGCCGGGGTTTGCGGCGTAAAGGAGGAACGCGGCGGAGGCCGCCGGAAGGCCGCGCCGGGAAAAGATGATAAAAAAGAGTAGTATCCCCGCGCTGAAAGCCCAAAACAGGGAAGAACCCGAAACCGATTCCTCGCTAACGCCGAATATTCTGAAGAATATCGTCAAGGCATAGACATAGGCGGGCGAATTGTAGAGATCGGGAGGGGAGGGATTACCACCCTGCTTCAGGATGGCGGACGGCTTGAGAAATCCGGTGGTCAGTCCCTCCCCCCGGTAGAGGCGGCGGGCCTCCTGGGCGATGTCGAGCGCATCAACCGTGGTCAGCCCCTCGTGTGGCCTGGCCAGATAGACGCCCCAGAGGGAGAAACCGGCGACCCAGACGCCGAAGGTGATCAGAAGGACGCGGGTCAGGCGGTCGAGGAGGCGGCGGTATTCGGCGGCCTGGTCAGGCATAACTATTTATCCACGAATTGGCACGCTTGCCCGCCGTAGCCCGACTTGTCGGGGCGGAGGCGGGAATTCTCACGAATAGAAATCTGGGTTTGCCCCGCATTCCAAGAATCCACTCGGGGCCTCGATCCGGGATCAGCTTGGATCGAGCCGAGACGGCCCTCCCACGGAAAAGGAGTGATCAGCAAACAGAGGTTAGTGAGCCAGTGCTCAGTACGCCCAACATAGGAAAACACTAGCCAATCCCCAGGGTCGAGGCAAGGAGGAAACGGTCCCAGGGAAGCGGGGGAAACCTCCCCAAAAAACTCCTGACAACGTTGACCCGACCGTAGCGATAGTATATATTGTAATCAAGTAAAGGCAACCCGTGAAATTTTCTAGAAACATATCCGCCCTGTTCTGCTTCCTGTCCCTGGCTTTTCTTCCCCCGCTCGCCTTTGCCCAGGATATAGAACTCCTCGCTCCGAACACCAGCGGCCTGGTCTGGACCGGCGCCAACGATATCTCCTGGACGGCCACCAGCTTTGTCCCGGGAGACACGGTAATCCTGGAATGGAAGACCGACGGATCCCCCTACACCGAGCTCGCCAAGAACCTCCCCTACGACCTGGAGACCTTCCGCTGGTATACCTCCGTCCTCCCCAACGGCCTCTACATAGTCAGGATCAGCAAAACGGGCTCTCCCCTGATCTCCGACGAAAGCGCGTACTTCTTCCAGTTGAGCAACCCGGTCGTCGGGAAGGCCTACTTCGTCAACGACACCGACCTCTCCAACGACGTCTACTGCACCGCGGTCGGCGACGATGCCAACAGCGGACTATCCCCCGCCGCACCCAAGTGGAACCTCCAGTCCGTCATCGACGGCTATGCCCTGGGGGCAGGGGACACGGTCTTCGTGGATACCGGGAACTGGAGCCTGCCGGACCGTATCTTTCTCACCTCCTCGGATCGCGGGACTTCGACCGCCAGTCTCAACTTCGCGGGTTCGCCCAACGGGACAGTCTTCTCCGGCGTCAACCTCCCTGCCTCGAGATCCATCCTCCACCTCTACGGCAGCATGTACTGGGAATGGGCCTATTTCAGCGCCCAATCCTCGCCCGCCACCGGCATTCGGATCCAGTCCAACGTCGGATGCACACTCTACGCCGCGACCGCGACCGGCAACCTCGGCAGCGGCATTTCCGTAGACAGTTCCAGCCGAATCCGGATCAGACAATGCTCGGCGCAGGGGAACGACATCGGCCTTAATATTTTCCCCATCGCGTCCAACCAGGTCCTGGCCAGCCGGTGCCGCCTGATCAACAACCGCGAAGGGGTCGAAATCACCCAATCGCGATACGTCACCGTGAGCCGGTCGGCGATCAAATCCACCTCGGGTAACATCGTCCTTCTGGACAGCCCCAATCATCTGCTCTTCTGCGGGAATACATTGGAAGGCGTAACCGGAATCTACTTCGGCACCGGGACCTATTCGGTCCGCACCTACAACAACATCATCGAACCGGACGGGAGCGGGAAAAGCGCCCTCAACTACGCCGATGTCGATTCGGACAAGAAAGACCTGATCTCCGACTTCAACCTGATCAACCCCATCGGAGGATCCATCGCCGGCCGCTGGATGAGGGACTTGAGCTATTCCGACCTGCGGGAATTCATCCTCGGCACCGGACAGGACGGGCACAGCATCAGCGGAGACCCTCTCTTCTTCGATCCCGCGGGTGAGGATTACCACCTTCAGAGCACCGAAGGGAGGTATTGCGACGGGTCCTGGTGCGAAGACAGTGAAGACAGCCCGGCCTTGAACACCGGGGCCGTCAGCCTAGCCGACGCCGCGCTCAGCGCCGGAGTTCAGCCCGGGGCCGCGATCTTCCCCCTCTCCGACTCCTCCGGGTTCATCTCCGGCCAGGATTGGATCGAGGTCGAAGCGGATTTCGCCAACTATACGGGGATATCCGGCAATAACCTGGTCGGGGGCTCGGGCTCCGTCTCCAGCCATGGCGCCGGCGCCCGGGTTGTCCAGCCGGCCGGGGCCGACTTCAGCCAGGAGCCGGAACCGAATGGCGGTCGCGCGAACATCGGCGCTTACGCGAACACGCCCGAGGCCTCGAAATCGAGCCGGCGCAGCCTGTTCGTAGATTCACCCCTGGGGAAACCGCTGGCCCTGGAGAAGTGGAGCGGCGTCCACGGCATAACCTGGCGGACTTTCGGAGGCGGTTGGACCGGGGCGGATACCCTATCCATCTCCTGCTCCACCGATTCGGTCAACTGGACCATCCTTACCGCAGGCGTCGGCTATGCTTCCTCTCCCTACGAGTGGAACACGGCCTCCGGAGCCGATTCCAGCACGACAAGGGTCCGCATCGAGCACAGCGCGGGGACCACCCCCCGGGCCAGCGAGGCGAGAAGCGGAATCATGGTGGTGGACAACTCCCCTCCCTCCAACGTCGGGTGTTCGAGCCCGGCCGACGGCGTGATCGGCCTCCCCCGGCTTACCACGCTGGTCGCCTGCGAACTTTCCGACTCGCCGGCCGGCCTCAACGCCAGCCCCTATTATTTCCGCGTGGACACCGATCCGGGTTTCACCTCGCCGAACCTCCTCACCTCCGACTGGATTTCCAACAACCTCTGGACGGTGAGCCTTTCCCCGAACACCACCTACTACTGGCAGGTTCGGGGACGCGATAACGCCGATCCTCCCAACGAAAGCCCTTTCCAGGCGCAAACCGGCGTCCCGGGCTCCTATCGGACTTTCCGGACGCAGGGAATCTATCGGGCGGAGACGGTGGAAACGAGCGATGGGGCGGCCGTCACCAACGGCCTCCGCTGGATCATCCGGAATTATGACCTCGATCAGGGCGACATCATCTACGTCACGCCCGGAACTTACGCCATCACGCAAAGCCTTGAACTGCCGACCGGCGATGGGGGCGCCGACGACTCGCCCGTCCGGATCGTCGGCTGGAAGGGCGAGGTGCTCCTGAACGGCGGCGGAATGGCCAAATACTGCCTTGAAGCAAAAGGCGACTATTTACAGATCGAAAATTTCTCTTTCACCGGGGCCGTCCTGAGCGGGGCGCGGATCGACGGCGGCCATGTCACGCTGCAAGGAGGCAGGTCCTTCCGGAACGGCGGCGACGGGATCGAGGTGCGCGGCGACACCCCCAACGCGGGCGATTACGCCGAGATACGGAACATGCTCGCCTATGAGAACGGCCGGGCGGGCATCCGCCTTCTCTCCAGCTTCTCCTCCCTCCTCGAGAACAACACCTGCACCGGCAACGGGACGCGGGAGATCCATCTCGAGGATTCGGGGCTGAGCGGCTCGGCCGCCGCTACCCTCCGGAACAATATCGCCTGGGCGCGCGGGACGGGGGGCCAGATCGCTTGCTTCGTCGAACCGGAGAGCCAGACCGGGTTCGACTCGGATTATAACGACCTCTTCGCTTCCGCCCCCGCCCAGATCGGATATTGGAACTCCGCCACCCAATCAACCTTCGCCGCCTGGACCGCCGCCGTCGGGAATGATCTGAACAGCATCAGCGCGAACCCGTTATTCGTCGGCGGATCGAACTACCGGCTTCAGTCCACGGGGGGAAGCTACAAGCCGGGCATCGGCTGGACCGGAGACGGGGCCGATTCACCCGGACTGGACCGGGGCGATCCCCGCCTGCCGTACGGGCTGGAGACCGCTCCGAACGGCGGAACGACCAACCTCGGGGCTTTCGGCAACACTCCAGAGGCTTCCCGCTCATCGGGGAAAACCGGGAGGAACTTTTACGTCAACGAATCGTCCGTCGAATACGACTACTTCTGCTCTACCTCCGGCCTTCCCTGGCCCGCCCACAACGGATTGGGCCCGGCCAGCCCCCTCGACTCCGTCCAGGCGGTGTTCGCCAACTACGCCGTCTCGGGCGGAGATTCGATCTTTATCGACACCGGCCTCTACAACATAAGCTCCTCCATCGCGGTCAGCGTCTCCGGAAGCGCGGGAAATCCCGTCACCCTGACCGGCTCCCCCGAAGGGGCGATTTTCGACGCCCGGAGTTCGGCGACGAACTGCCTGAGCGCCAGCTCGGCTTCCTACCTCTCGCTCAATGGATTGCAGTTCATCAACGCCAAGTCATCGGGGATTTCCGCCACCAGCTCTGATTATCTGCTGGTCTCGGGCTGCCGTGTCGCCACGGCGGGAATTCATGGGATATCCATCGCCGGATCCAAAAAGATCCTGCTCCGCGACAACCAGCTGGTGTTCAACAAGAGCGCGGGGATCTCCTGCAACCAGTGTTCGGACGACTCTGAACTCAATGCCAACACCGCCCAGGAGAACCAGAACCACGGCTTTTACATCTATCTGGGGACCGGGATCCAGATCATCCGCAATCGCGCCCTCGCCAATACCGGCCAGGGGATCTATCTCTACGCAGTCGGCGGTTACAACACTATCGCGGGGAACACGTCCGATTCCAACACCGGGACGGGAATCCTCTGCCTGCAGAGTCCCTCCGATGTCTCGGATAACACCGTCTGCGGAAACGGCAGCAACAGCATCCGGCTCTCGACCTTCAACAATCGAACCATTTCCGGTAACGTCTGCTCCTCGACCGGGATCTCCGCGGAGAAGCTGAATAACTGCCAATTCGTTAACAACCTGATCCGGGAGACGGCCGGAACGGGCATCTACCTGGACGGCGGAAGCAACCTTACTTTCCAGAATAATACCTTCTACCACACCACCGGCCGGGCCGTGTATGTCCCCAGCAACGCTACGGCCACCAGGTTCGCCAATAATATTTTCTGGGCGGAGGGGACGGGGAACACCGGGGTCTACTTCGAATATCCCAGCCCCGCCGACCACGGCCACAGCCTCGACTACAACCTCTACCATCCCTTAAGCGGCGCCACTATCGGGCGCTGGGGGAGCTCATACGGCACTTTCTCCGCCTGGCAGATAGCCACCCGCCAGGACGGCCACAGTTTCTCGGCCGATCCGCTCTTCGCCGGTCCCGCAGTGGACGATTTTCACCTGGTGAGCGAAGAGGGAACATATTCGAACGGCAAATGGATCGTGATCGCAGGTCGCAGCCCGGGCCTCAACAAGGGAAATCCCCTCGATGATTACAACCTGGAAATTTCTCCCAACGGAGGGAGAATCAACCTCGGGGCTTACGGCAACACCTCCGAGGCTTCCCGGTCGGGGTTGAAAACCCTCTCGCTTTCATCCCCGCTGGGCAGTCCCTGGGGGAACGAGAAATGGAGCCGGGATCACGTGATCTCCTGGGCCTTCCACGGAGCGGGCTGGCTCCCATCGGATACGGTCCGCCTGGATTACACCACCGACGGGGCGTCTTTCCGTGAGATCACCTCCGGCCTTCCCTACATCTGGGGCGCCTTTTCGAGCTGGAATACCCTCTCGGCCTCCGGGAACGGCACCACCTACCGCGTCAAGATCTCATCCCCGGGGGGACCATCATTTTTCACCGAAGACATCAGCGGTTTCTTCACGCTGGACAACACGCCCCCGGTCAATGTCGGCTGCCGCCTCCCCGCCGACGGGAGCCATCGCGAGCCGATTTCCACCACCCTCACCGCCCGCAGCGCCACCGACTCGCCCGCCGGTCTCAACACCACCCCCTACTACTTCCAGATCGATACCACCCCTTCCTTCAACTCCCCCAACCGCCAGAATTCCGGCTGGCGGGAGCTCCCCACCTGGCACCCCGTCCTGCAGCCAAATACCACCTATTACTGGCGAGTCAACGCCCGGGACATTGCCGACCCGCCCAACGAACGGGGATTCTGCGGCGACGCCGACGCGGTGGGAACCTGCTGGTCATTCCGGACTCTCGGCGTCTATCACGCCATCGACATCGAGAGCGAAACCACCGGCCTCCGCTGGATCCTGAACAACGTGCCCCTCAACCCCGGCGATATCGTCTACGTGGACGCGGGCCTCTACCCCCTCGCCGCCCCGCTGGAACTCTCCCCCGACGACGAGGGCGAAAAGGACGCCCCGGTGCGGATCGTTGGCTACGGCGGGGAGGTCGTGCTCGACGGGGGAGGCGTCCACAACAACTGCCTGGTCGTAAGCGGCGATTACTTCCAGGTCGAGAACTTCTCATTCACCGACGCACTCTCCAGCGGGGTCCTGATCACGGGCGAACACGACACGCTGATCGGGGGGGCGTCCTACCGGAACGGAGGGGACGGGATCCAGGCAACCGGGAGTTACGTCACGATCATGAATATGCGCGTCTACGAGAACGCGCTGGCCGGGATTCACCTCTACACTTCTCAACACTCCCTGATCGAAAACGACACCTGCGCCCGGAACGGGACCAAGGAGGTATTCCTGGAAGACCAAGTCCCGCCCGATCCCTACCACCGGATCGGCTCCACGGATTGCACGATCCTTGACAGCATACTCTGGGCTTCCGGGGCGGGAAGGGTCGCCCTCTACGTCGACGAGGAGAGTGAGGTCGAATTCTGCTCCGACTACAACAACCTCTACGCTACGGCGGGGGCCGCCGTCGGATACTGGGCCAACGCCACTCAGGCTTCCTTCAGCGCCTGGACGGCGGCCAGCCGGCAGGACGGAAACGGCCTGAGCGCCGATCCCCTCTTCGCCCCCGGGATCAACGATTACCACCTCCTGAGCACCGCCGGCCGCTGGAACGGATCCACCTGGACCGCCGACACGCAGACCTCCCCCGGCGTCGACAGGGGTAACCCCTTCTCCGGCTACGCCCTGGAGTCGGCTCCCAACGGGGGGAGGATCAACCTGGGGGCTTACGGCAACACCGTTCAGGCTTCCCGCTCCCCTTCCCTGTCCGGGCGCAATTTCTATGTCAACGACTCCGACACGGCATGGGACTACTACTGCTCCACCGGGGGCCTCCCCTGGCCGGATCACGATGGGACGAGTCCCGCATCCCCCCTCAACTCCGTCAGGGCGGTATTCAACAACCACACGATGCTCCCGGGGGACACGGTCTATGTCGATACCGGCCTCTACCAGACCACCTCGACCATCAGCGTCCCCGCCGCGGGAGAGGCGGGCCGCCCGATCACCATCGCCGGTTCGCCTTATATCTCCATCCTTGACATCGAAGGCGTTCTCTCCACCTGCATTTCCATTCCGGGGATAAGCTACGTCAACCTGGACCGGCTCTGGATCTTCAATGCCGCCGGGAACGCCGTCTCTATCGCCAGCTCCCCCAATTGCGCCGTTACTAATTCAATCATCCGGGGTAGCGGCTCCAATGCCATCTATGTCAACGGATCCTATCTCATCCTGAGAGGCAACACCCTGTCCTACAACTTCGGTTCGGGTGTCAACCTCTGGGGGGGAAGAGGAGCGCTCCTGGAAGATAATCTTGCCGATCACAACAGCGTGGACGGATTCGGCCTGAACAACGTGATCTCGGCTACCCTCCGGGGCAACACCGCCTTCGGGAACCTCGGGAGAGGGGCCTATCTCTATACCCTCTCCGGCAGCAACCTGGTGAGCGAGAACCTCTTCGATTCCAACCAAGGGACCGGACTCTATGCCGAATCGGTTCCCCTGGGAGTATTCGAAAACAATATCGCGCTGAATAATGCGCGCGGGATTTCCATCAACACCTGCAATCGAAGCGTCATCTCCGGAAACACGGCTTACGCCAATTCCGGACAGGGACTGTATATCAGCAAAACGAGCCGACCAACCATCTCCCACAACGCGGTCTCTGGCAACACCGGTTTGGGGATCCTGCTGGAGAACGATTGCCCTAACAGCTTGATCATCAACAATACCTCCTACCAGAATGGCGGCGAGCTCAAGGTACTATCCCCCGCCAAAGGCGACATAGTTGTCAATAACGTGCTCTGGGCGACCCAAACGGATGTATACGCCATCTATCTCGACAAAACCGGTGAGCCCTATTCAAACTACAATATTCTTTACGCCACCGGGGGAGCGGACATCGGCTACTGGTGGGGGAAAAGAACGACCTTCGACCAGTGGAAAGCGGCGAGCGGCCAGGACGGAGCCAGCCTTAACCTCAACCCCGCCTTTGTCGACCCGGCCGGGGACGATCTCCACCTCCAATCCCCGCTCGGCAGCTACCACGGAGGGCTCTGGACCCCCGACGCCAACGGCAGTCCCGGCCTGAACCTGGGCCAGATCTATACCGCTGACTCCTATCTCGCCTTCTCGGCAGACACCTCCGCGACCTTCCTGGAACTAACCGACGCCAGCAACTTCCTCGACCAGACCGACACCGCGGACATCTCGGGCGACTTCATCGCCTACACCGGGAAATCGGGCAACAGCCTCGTCGGCGTTTCAGCGGTTGACGGGGACTACCCCGCCGGGACGCGCGTCTTCCAACCCGCCGGGAGCGATTACACCCTCGAGCCGGAGCCCAACGGGGGGCGCATCAACATCGGCGCTTACGGGGGCACTTCCCAGGCTTCCCTGGCCGACCTCAAGACCCTGGCCATGGTCGAGCCGGTGGGGGGCGAGGAGTGGAACGGGATCCACGACATCCGCTGGCTGGCGGTGGGGGAAGCCTGGGTCCCGGGAGACATGTTGATAGTGGAATACACCACGAACGGCACGGCATTCTTCACCATCGCCACCGAGACCTACCCCAGCCAGCTCCACGCGAACTGGTCCACATTGTCGGCGGCCGGGGACGGGGCTACGTACCAGATCTCGGTCCGGGAGCCGGACGGCCTCCGGGCCGGTTCCGGCACCTTCACCATCGACAACACCCCTCCGTATGGCGTCGGCTGCTTCCTTCCCGAAGACGCGGAGACGGGGCTCCCTTCTTACGTACCGTTGCGCGCCCTGAACGCCGGAGACGCCCTGGTCGGTCTCCACTCGCTTCCCTATTATTTCCAGGTCGCCACTTCGCCGGCTTTCACCTCTCCGGGGCTGATCAACTCCGGCTGGATTCCCTGGTCCATGTGGACCCCCAAGCTTTCCTCCGGCACGACTTACTACTGGCGGGTGAAGACCCGGGACAAGATCGGGAACGAGTCCCCCTTCTGCGGCTTCGCCGCCGATACCGCCGGCTACGGGACCTTCTCCACCTCCTCCGTCTGGCGGGCGACCAACATCGAGTCCGCAATCACCGGCCTACGCTGGATCCTCGCCAACCGCGATCTGGAGCCCGGGGACACCATCATCGTCAGCGCCGGGGCCTATGTCCTCGCCTCCCCCCTCCAAATCGCCGCCGGGGACGGGGGATCGCGTTACCGCCCCGTCCGAATCGTCGGATCGGGCGCGGGCGTCACCCTGAACGCCGGAGGGCTCTCGGGCAACTGCCTGGCGCTGGAGGCGGACTGGGTTGAGATCGATAACGTCAGCTTTACCGGCGCGACCGGGGCCGGCCTCCTGATCAGCGGCGACAATAACACGGCCCGCCGGGGGCGCTCCTACGGCAACGGCGGCGAGGGGGTGGCGGTGACGGGGAACGCCGACGAGGTGGGCAACTTCGTCTTGGACGGAAACGCCGGGGCGGGGCTTCTCCTGAGCGGGGGGGAGGGGAACCACGCGGTCAACGTCACGGCCTGCGGCAACGGCGGGGGCGAACTCTCCTGCCAGAGTTCCCCCCACGCCTACCTGCGCAACAGCATCATCTGGGCAACCGCCACCGGAGCCTACGGCCTCTACGTTGACGCGGCGAGCCAGAACGGCTTCACCTCCGACTATAACGACCTGCTCGGACCGGTCCCCGCGGTCCTCGGCTATTGGTCCGGAGACCGGGCGGACCTGGGCGCCTGGCAGGCGGCGAGCCTCCAGGACGTAAACTCGCTCAGCGCCGATCCGCTCTTCGCCGCGGCGACCGGCGGCGACTTCCATCTCCGCTCGCCAAACGGCCGCTGGGTGAGCTGGGCTTCGTGGACCGACAGCGACCTTCCCCCGCCCTCCCCCTGCCTGGATGCGGGCGATCCCCTCTTCCCCTACTCTTGGGAATCCTCACCCAAGGGCGGAAGAATCAACCTGGGGGCTTACGGGAACACTTACCAGGCCTCCCGCTCGCCGGGGGCGCAGAAGAACTACTGGGTCAACGACACGAGCACCCAGGACGACGTCTACGCCTCCAGTATCGGAAGCGACTCCTACAGCGGAGCCCTGCCGAACCGGCCCAAGCAAACCTTGAAGAACCTGGTGGACCTCATAGACTTGGAGCCGGGAGACACCGTCTTCATCGACACCGGGAACTATCCCCTCGCCGCCACGGTTGAAATCGGCCCGATGGACTCCGGTCTTCCGTCCGGAGCGGTCGCCCTGGTCGGATCCCCGAATCGCTCCCTCCTGTCCGGGAACGCCGGCAATAACATCGGGATCTATCTGAATCAGGCCCAATATCTGGACCTGGAAAGCCTGACCATAGCCGCCAACCTCGACTATGGTATCCGATCCGAGAACTCCAAATACATCCGGGTTGGCAATTCTAACGTCGAATGGAACGGGCAGAGCGGCGCCGGTGCGGCGACCAGCGGGGGAGCGGGGATTCGGGGGCTGGGCGGCTCCTTCTTCAGCATCGCCGACAGTCTGGTTTCCGGAAATATCGCCGGCGGGGTTCAGTTCGACGACTGTCCCGGCCTCGCCCTTTCCGAGAACATCATCGAGAGAAATTACGGCTACCAGGGGATCGGGACCAACTATGCCGGCGTCCAGGCCACCAACTGTCCGGGCCTCTCCCTCGCCGGGAACACCGTCTTCCTCAACTACGGGGGCTTGGTCATCTCCGATTCGAACGCGGCGAGCGTGGAGGGCAACACGGTCTATTCCAATCAGAGATCCGGGGTTTCCTTCACCAACTCCTCCGCCGTATTCCAGAACAACCTGGTCTATGCCAATCTCTTAAGCGGCGCGGGATTCAGCGGAAGACCGGCGGTGATCCGGAACAACACCTTCTACGGGAACGTGGTCCGCGAACTCACCGTCGAGGCGCCCGAGTGCACACTCAAGAACAACACCGCCTGGGTGACGGGGACGGGATACGGTTTTTACTTCCTCAACACCTCCGGCCATATTTCCGACTTCAACAACATCTACGCCAGCGGGGGAACCGGGATCGGATGGTGGGGAGGGGCGCGCAATACCCTCGGCGAATGGCAGGTCGCCAGCCGCCGGGACGCCCACAGCCTTTCCCTCGATCCCCGCTTCGTCGATCCCCCCGGCCGGGACGGGGTCCTGGGCGGACGAAACGGGGCGGACGATGATTTCCATCCCCAGTCCATCGACGGTTCATACCATTTCGGTTCCTGGGCCGCCGACACCGCCGACAGCCCATCCTTGAATTCCGGCAGCCCTTACGATGACTACGGCCTGGAAACCATTCCCAACGGGAGCCGGGTCAACCAGGGGGCTAACGCAAACACCGCCGAGGCCTCCCGTTCCTCGCTGGACTCGATCTTCCTGATCACCCCTTACGGGGGCGCCTTCGGGAATGAGAAATGGAGCGGGGAGCATGACCTCGCCTGGCTTCCGATCGGGGAGGGCTGGGCGGGCGGAGATACGATCAACCTCTCCTATGCCACCGATGGATCGGCGTGGTCATCGATCGCCGCCGGGATCGCCTGGGACGATCTCACTTATCCCTCCTGGGATACCGGCCTGTATCCCGACGGCGCCACCTATCAGGTTCGCGTGGCCGACGCGGACGACCCCGGCGTCGCCAGCACCAGTGGACGGTTTATCGTCGATAACACTCCCCCCGTCAACGTCGGCTGCTCCTCCCCGGCCAACGGATCCGGCGGCCACGACGTCACCTTGACCCTGACCGCCGCCGCCGCCGCCGACGCCCTGGCCGGACTCCACTCCACCCCCTACTATTTCCGCTTGGATACCTCGCCCGCCTTCGCCTCTCCCGTCGCCTCCGGCTGGCTCTCGGGGAATTCCTGGCCGGTGAGCGGGCTCGACAACCGGACCTGGTATTACTGGCAGGTCCAGGCCCGGGATTCGGCCGACCTGCCGAATGTGTCCTCCTTCTTCGGCGACACCAGCGCCGCCGGCTCCTGGTGGACTTTCCGGACCGCCGCGGTCTTTATCGTCAATAACCCCGAGGAGTTCCGTGACGTCCTCGGGAGCTATACACTTGAACAGGGCGACCGGATCTACGTCAACACCGCGGGCGACTGGGACGGCCTTACCGCCCCGATCGTGGTCACCAACCTGCACTCCGGCACGGCGGCTATGCCGATCGTCATCCAGGGCTACAATGGCCGGCCGGTGATCGAAGGCGATGGCGCGGTCCCCTCCCTCCTCGACATCCAGGGGAGCTACTTCCTGGTCCAAGGGATCGACTTCACCGGGTCGGGCGGAGCGGGGCTTCTCCTCGGGGGCGATCACAACGCGGTCAACTCCTGCTCCGCTTACGAGAACGGGACGGCCGGCTTCGAATCGACCGGCTCCTCCAACCGGATCCAGAACACATTCACCTGGCTCAACGCCCAGTACGGAATCCTCCTCGACGGCGCGGCGACCTCCTGGGTCCTCAACAATTCCGCCTACGGAAACGGTTCCTTCGGGATCGCGCTCGTCTCGTCCACCAACGGCCTGCTCAATAACAACAGCCTTTGGGCAGCGCAGACGGGCCAGTCTTGCCTGGGCGTGGACGCCCCCAGTCAACCTACCGTCTCGAGCGATTGGAATAACCTCTACCCCAGCGGAGGCGCCGCGGTCGGAGACTGGTCCGGCGTCCGTTCATCCCTCGCTAACTGGCAGTCCGCTTCGGGACAAGACGCCAACAGCCTGAGCGAGAACCCCCGTTTCTACAAGATCGCCTGGTGGGGAAACCGCGAGTTCATCTATGATCTTCACCTGATCTCGAATTATTATGGCTATTCCCCTGATATCGACCGGGGGTTGAGCGGCGGGACCGTCCCCCTCCTCGACTACGACCAAGAGGAGCGCTGGGACGATCCCCTGGTCCCCAATCAAGGGGGCGGGCCTTTCAGCTATTACGACATCGGAGCCGACGAATACGTGGATGCCGATATCGATTATCTGCCCGACTACTGGGAAAACCTCTATTTCGGGCACTTGGGGGAAGGGCACCATGTAGACACGGACAAAGACGGCCTCATCAACATCAACGAATATTACTACTACACCAACCCGGCCAACCCCGACACAGACTTCGACCGTCTCAGCGATGGTGAAGAGATCTACTATATGACTAATCCGTTAGACCCCGACACCGATTATGACGGGCTGATGGATGGGTGGGAGGTCTACTACTACACCAACGCCCCTTACTCCATCATTCACTCCGATCCCCTCGATCCCGACACGGACGACGACGGCTACAACGCCAACTTCAACGACGGCTCCGAGGTCGCCTACTGGAACGCCCACTCCTGGGCCCACTGGTACAGCGACATCAACTACGGCGGTGGAAACGGCCTGGTCAACCTCCTCGACCCCGACTCCGACGGGGACGGCTGCCCCGACGGCTGGGAGGTCTTCTACGGCCTCGACCCGGCCGACTACGGCCAGTTCGTCATCGACAATGGCGGCGTGGGCGACCCCGACGGCGACCGCCTCAACAACGTCGAGGAATACTACTTCGGGACGAGCCCGATCGACCCCTCCTCGCCGATCACCCGCTACATCGACCGGACAGCGGCCGGGGCGGGGGACGGGACCTCCTGGCCCAACGCCTTCACCTCCTTCGACGCCGCCCTCGACTGGGCGAACGCGACCGACCTCCCGGTGATCCTCCTCGCCACCGCCGGCGTCTACTACGAGCGCAATCTCGAGGTGGAGCGGGACCGGATCGCCCTGCTCGGTACCCATCCCCGGATGCCCGTGGTGGACGGCCAGTCCCTGGGCCGGGGCTTCACCGTCTCGGGCGTCGCGGTCGGGAAGATCGACTCGATCGTCGTCCGCAACTGCCGGGTCAGCGGCCCCGGGGCGGGTTTCTACCTCTCCGGATCGAGCCCGACCCTCTCCAACCTGATCATCCACCGGAACGTCTGCGCCGGGAACGGACGGGGCGGGGCGATCTACCTCGCCGTGAACTCCTGTCCCCTGATCGCCGACTGCCTGATCCTCGGGAACTCCGGCTACAACAACTACGGGGGGATCTACGCCTCCTCCAGCACGCCTACGATCTACAATACCGTCCTCTGGGGGAACGGTGACGATCTCCAGGGTATCGCCTGGAACCAGCTCTTCGCCTGCGACGTCGAGAACGGCGACGGAAGCGGCTTCAATGGGAACATCTCGCTTGATCCTAATTTCTACCATCGCTACAGCGCCTACCACGACACCCAGAAGTACCTGCACCTGAACGCCGCCTCACCCGCGATCAATGCCGGCCATTCCTGGCGGACGATGCTCCTCGACTCCGAGGGCGAAGGCCGCTGGAACTACCTCTCGGTCCCCTCCACGGGCCTCGGCATCCCGGGACGGAACTACTACGACATCGGGACCGACGAGTTCTTCGATTTCGACTACAACACGCTCCCCGACTGGTGGGAGGTCCTCTACTTCGGCTCGACCGGCCACGACCCCGCCCTGGACGAGGAGCCGGACGGGCTCGTCAACGGCCAGGAATACTACTTCCTGACCGACCCCCGGAACGCGGACACGGACTTCGACGGCCTGACCGATTCCAGCGAGGTGGCCTACTGGAACCTGCTCCACGACGCCGCCTGGCCGGACAGCCCGAACAACCCCCACCGCTGGGACTCCGACGACGACGGCGACTACCTCGTCAACATCCTTGACCCGGACTCCGATTTCGACAACCTCTCCGACGGCGCCGAGGTCTATTACTACGCCACCGACCCCGCCGCCTTCGACACCGACGCCGACGGCCTGGGCGGCGACGGCGATGAGGTCGCCTACTGGAACGTCCAGCACAACCTCCTCTTCCCCTCCGGCGCCCACACCGCCTGGAACTACGACTGGGACGGCGACGGGATCGTCAACCTCCTGGATTGGGACTCCGACAACGACGGGATGCCCGACGGCTGGGAGCGGGACTACGCCCTCGACCCCTGCGACGACGGCTTCTACTTCCTGGTCAACGGCGCCGGAGGGGACGCCGACGACGACCGCGTCAACAACCTGATGGAATACCGCTTCGAGACCGACCCCACCCGCGCCTGGTCGCCCCAGACCGTGGTTGTTGCCCAGAGCGGCTGGGCCGACTACACCTCGATCGGGGCGGCGATCGCCGCCTACAACCCGCTGGCCGATCCCCCGCGGGCGATCCTGGTCCGGCCGGGGATCTATGCGGAGAGGGACCTGGTGATGAAGGAAGGGCTCTCGCTCCTCGGCGAGTACGCCGCCGTTACCATCATCGACGCCGCGGGCGGGCGGGGGCTAAACTTCAACGGGATCGTGAACGGCCTCCTCGACGGCTTCACCGTCCGCCACGCCTCGATCGAGGGTCCCGGCGCGGGGATCCTCTGCTACGCCTCCTCCCCCTTCATCTCGAACTGCATCATCGCCTTCAACTCCGCGACCGGCCCGGCTGGATTCGGGGGCGCGATTTACTGCTCCAGCTCATCCTCCCCCGACATCGTCAACTCCACCATCGCCGACAACCAGGGGACCGACGGCCGGGGCGGTGTCTACCTGGCCGAAGTCGAGAACTCTGTGGCTCTGGCCAATACCATCCTCTGGTCGAACGGGGACGACCTCTTCGGGACTCAGACCGGGATGGTCCGCAACTGCGACATCGAGGACGGGGACTACGCGGGTATCGGCGGCAACGTCTCGGTCGACCCGCTCTTCACCAGCCAGTCCGAAGGGAACTACCACATCCACTGGACCTCGCCGCTCCTCTGCGTCGGCGGCTACCCCCGGGCCGGCGGCTACGACCTGGACGGGACGAGCCGCCCCCAGACCCTCTGCCCCGGCCCCGGGGGATCGGTCATCCTCCCGCCCCAGCAGGCCTTTGAGATCGGCGTCCACGAGCCGCCCGCCCGCCCCTCGCCGACACCCTCGCCGACCGTGACCTCGACCCCGACCCCGACCGTGACGCCGACGCCGACCGTCACCCCCTCGACGACGCCGACCGCTCGGCCGAGCCAGTCGCCCACGCCCTCGCCGACCGTGACGCCGATGACGCCGCCGCCGATCACGCCCCCCATCCCGACCCCCCAGAGGCCCACGCCCACGCCGACGCCGATGACGCCGCCGCCCGTTTCGCCGCCGCCGACGCCGGTGAGACCGACATCAACGCCGACACCCGAGTTCCCGACCCCCTCGAGGACTCCGACGCCCTACAACTGGAAGACCCCGACGCCGACGCCCTTCCAGGTCGATTTCTACTACCGCGACCTCTCCGAGACCTCCTTCCTCTACCTCTGGACGCCGGAGACCTACTACTCCATCGGCTGGGCCACCAATACCTGGCAGGAGATCTCCGGGATGCCCGACAACACCTTATACAACGCCCAGTGGACGGCCGGGACGCAGACCTGCTGGTCCGGCTGGTTCGAGCACACCACCGAGACCCAGTGGCTCGAATCCTGCTGGGCGACTCCGATCCCCGTCCCCTCCCCCTCCCCCACCCCCTTCCAGATCGACTTCTACTACCGCGACCCCGTCCACCACAGCTACCTGATCCTCCACACATCGGACACCTATTATTCCATCGGCTACTCCTCCGGCTCCTGGCAGGCCCTCTCCGGGATGCCCGATTACGTCTGGTATATCGCCCAGTGGTCATACGGAACCCACCCCGACCAAACCTGGTGGTCGGACTGGTTCTACCACACCAGCGCCACCCAGTATCTCCAGGCCTACTGGACCTCGCCCACTCCCTCCGTGACGCCCACGCCGACGATCACCGTCACCCCGACCGCCTCCCCCTCGCCCTCCCCCACCCCCTCTTACGCCTACTGGTACCTGGCCGCGGGGGCGACTCAGATCCGGCCGGGGTCCTGGGTTTCCCAGACGATCGACTTCGAGGAGTATGTCCAGGTGACCAACCCTACCACGGATACCGCGCCGGTGGAGATCACCTACGTGGACGAGACGGGACCGCTCTGGCGCGAGGATACCGACATCGCGCCCGAGTCGCGCTATACGGTCAAGGTCAATAACAAGCCGAACTGCGCGGCCAACGACTCCATCTCCATGATGATCTACGACCGGACCGACCGGATCATCATGGTCGAGCGCTCGATGTATTGGAACCCCGGCGGCTACGTCTGGGGCGGGGGGAGCAACTCGGTCGGGAACAACACCACCAACCTCGTCTGGTATCTGCCCGAGGGGGCCACCCACGTCTTCGACACCTTCATCCACGTCCTCAACCCCGCCCCCTACGAAACCTCCCGGGTCCGGGTGACCTTCATGAACGAGCAGGCCCAGACCTGGGCGGTGGAGAACACGATCGGGACGCGGAGCAACTGGACGATCCACGCCAACGAGGTGGTGGGTTCCCAGGCCGGGATCTCCACCACGGTCGAGGTCTTGAGCGGGGCGCCGGTCGCGGCGGAGCGGACGATGTATTGGGACACTTGGGAGGAGAAGGACCCCGCCCGCTACATCGAGTGGGTCGAGGGGCACGCTAGCCTGGGGACGACCGAGGCCGCGACCAAGTGGTACATCCCGGAGGGGGCCACCCACATCTTCGACCATTTCATCCTGATCCAGAACCCGTCGCTGACCGAGTCCGCCAACGTCCGCGTCACCTTCATGGACTACCTCGGGAAGGAGACGATCCACGACCACGTGGTCCCGCCCCATTCCCGCTACACCATCTGGACCAACTTCATCCTGGGCTCGGTCCGGGGCTTCTCCGCCGAGGTGGAGTCGCGCAACGCCGTCCCCATCTTCGTCGAGCACGCGACCTACTGGGACGCGGCGGGCTACCACTGGGCGGGCGGACACGGGACGATCGGGCTGATCCATCCCGCCCCGCTCTGGTTCCTCCCGGAGGGGGCGACCACCATCTTCGACGAGTATCTCCTGATCGAGAACCCCAACCAGACCGACACCGCCCAGGTCAAGATCACCTTCATGGGCGAATTCGGCGTCCAGACCGACGTCCGCCGGGCGATCCCGCCCCACACGCGTTACACGCTCAGGGTCAACGACGTCCTCACCTCCGCCTCGATCTCCTCCAAGGTGGCCGAGACCGAGGACCGGATCCCGATCGTGGTGGAGCGGGCGATGTACTGGGACTCTCCCCCGATCGGAGGGATCCACTGGAAGGGCGGCCACTCGACGATCGGGATCGGCGTGCGGAACCAGCTCCCGACGAAGATGATCCGGGAGTGAGGCTGGGACCTTTCCGACTTCCGTAGGCGCGGACATTCATGTCCGCGCTTTATTCGCGTGAATTCGCGGTTAACAAAGCCGGGCCGACGGGCCGTCAGTAGCCGAGATCCGTTAGCTTCCCCCCGATGACCTCCGCCACCCAGGCGTTGCCGGCGGCCGAGTAGTGGCCGGCGGCGCAGGGATAGGCGACCTCCCCTTCCGGGATAAAGAGATCCGCGATCCTCTCCCGGGGGAGCATTTTCATCTCCTCCACCAGGTCCCAGAAGACCAGCCCCTGGCGCCGCGCCTCCTCCCGCGCGAAACGATGCCTGCGTTCCGGAGACGGCAGATCGCAGGCTTCCCGGAGGGGCAGATAAGCCACGACCAGCCTTCCCCCCTGCTTCCGCGCCCGCTCCGACAGGTCCCGGAAGACGAGTGACGCCGCCCGCTCGGCTTCCTCTTCGCTCAGGAGGGATTCGCTTCCCGGCGGATCGGAACGGCGCAATTTCCCGATCAGGGTGGCCAAGCGCAAGCCCTCGAGGGCGCCGCGGTTTTCGCCCAGCCAGGGCAGGTAAAAAGGACGGCGGGGGACCGGCTGATTGCCGACGACGAGGGAGCCCGAGCGCGCCCGCAGAAGCGGCTTGCCATAGCCGAGGAAGGCGGTCGAGTGCATCCGCTCCAGGAGCGGCGGGGTCAGGGCCAGGAGGTGGACGTCGTAGGTTCTGCCTTCCCCCGCCCGCCGGAACCAGAGGTAGGATTGGCCGAGATCGTACCCCCCCTGCCCCAGGTTGACCGTATCCCGCCCCCCGCGGGAGAGCAAGGCCGCCCAGGCTTGTCCGTCGCCGACACCGAAACCCAGTGTGAAGGAATCGCCGGAGCAGACGATCCGCTTCCGTAAGACCTCAGTTGCGCCGGGCTGTAGGCCCGCTCTGCGAGCGGGCGAAATAAACGCCGCTTCCCAGAAGCGGCCTACAACGCGCCCGGGCAGGCCGTCAGCATATCCCCCCGCATAACTTGAGGCATTATCCTTATTGCCTCCCGCGGACGGAGAAGAAGAATCAGCGCGGGCGCCATTTTCGTCGGTCCGCAAGGAGAGGCCGGGACCGTACATGTCGGGGACATGGAGATTCGGAATGGCAACCCAGCCGATTTCGGCGTCGTAGCGGGTGTGCCGCCGCTCGGCGAGAGCCGGAGCGGAGGGACGGAGGGCGGAGATGAGAAGAATGATACTAGCCAAGCCCTCCGCCAGGAGGACGGTCGCGGCGACGATCAGCGCGCCTCGGACGACGGTGACAATCCGATGCCTCATCCGCGTCAATCCTGTAGAAGCGACATTCCTGCCTGCCCCGATCGCTGTTTGTCGGGGTCGCGATCCAAGCCGGCATGGATCGGGCCGAGGACGGCCCTCCCACAATCCCGCTATCGATCAGCGGCAGGCAACCTTTCGTAACTTTTAGTAACCCTTCTCGCAACCTTTAGTAACCTTCTCGCCGTAGACCGTATATGGTCCGGCCGTGAATAGCTCGCGCATGAACTCGGGGAGGCGTTGGCGCGCCCCCTCCGACCAGACCACGGCCAACGCGATCCGGTCGTCCTCGATTCGGGCGGCGATCCGTTCGCCCGCCCCCTTCCAGGAGAAGGGGGGGCTGGTGACAGCGCAAGCCGGCACGAAGAGAGATATCGCCTGGGTGTCCCATTTCCTCTCCGCCACCGTCCCCGTGTATTCCACGTAGACGCGCCTCTCCTCCCCGATCGTCCCGTTTGCGCGGGAGGCCTCCAGGAATCGTCCGATCCGGAAGATCTCGCCCGGGATGCCGTTGCGAAGGGCCGCGGGCGCGCGCAGGACGGAGGCGGCGGCGAAAACGAGGCAGAGCGGAGCGGCGAAAACCCTTCCTCTCCCGCCCGCGAAGAGGCCGAGGAGGGCCTCCAGTCCGGCCACGGCCACGGGGAGGAAGAGCAAAAGATCGGTGGCGATCAAGCGGGGAGCGCCGTGGGGGACACCCACCGAGAAGACGCTCGCTTCGAGGATGAGCAACTCGGCGAAAGCGAAGGCGGCGGCGAGGCGGGCGGCGGGGGAGAGGCGGCGGAAGAGGAGGAGCCCGGCCAGGGCGAAGGCCGCGACGGCGGGGGATGCTTGCGCCAGCAGACGGGGGAAAACGAGCGCCTTCTCGACCGGGCTCCGCTCGAGGTAGATCTTGTCCCGTCCCAGGAGGGCCTCCGAGCGATGATAGGCGTAGTATTCGAGACGTCCAAAATGGGCGAACTGCCAGGACGACCAGAGGGCGATGAAGAGCAGCGGGATGATCAGGGGGGCGACGAGGCGCCGGCGCGGGAGGGAGGGCAGGGGGAAGACGAACCTCCAGATGACCCAGCACTCGAAGATCCCGGCCCCGAACCAGCCTTCGAAGCGGGTCGCGCTGGCGAAAAGGAAGGCGACGGAGGCCGCCCACAGGCTGGAATTCAGTTCCTCCTCGGATGCCTTCGCCCAGAAGAAGACGCCGGCGAGAATGAAGAAGTTCACGATCGTCTGGTCGAGGCCGGAGATGTCCACGGCTTTGATCGCGGGGAGGGCGGCGTAGACGGCCGCTCCCCCCAGGGCCAGCCAGGGATCGCGGGGCGCGGCGCGGCGAAGCAGGGCGTAGAGGACGACGAGTATGGCGGAGGCGAAGAGACTGTTGACCAGGAAAGGGGAGAAGAGGAGATCGCCGGTGAGGTAATAGACGCCGGCGATCAGGTAGAACTGCAGGGGCGGCCAGACCTTGTGGGGGAAGGGGCCGGGGAGGAGTCTCCAGGCGAGGAAGATGGACCCCTCGGGGAAGCCGCCGCCGTGGCGGATGGCGTAGCCGATCGCGGCCCGCGACACCTCGTCCCCGTGGGGGGCGAAGAAACCGCTCCCCCGGGAGCGCAGGAGGTGGGCGGAGAAAACCAGGTTGGCGAGGACGAGGAAAACGAGCAGGATGCGCGGGATGGCCTGGCGGGAGATCGGCATAAGGCGTCCTTCCCGCGACAGGATAACAGAAATCCCCGCGCCCTGATATACTGAGCCGGCGGTGGGGACTTGTCTGACGCTAGCGTGGTGCCACGCGGATATATTGCGAAAGCGTGTCATTGCGAGCCCGATAGGATCGTTCCGATCCTATCGGGCTCGCAATGACGAACTCCTATGAATGCCCCCCCTGTTCCCCAAACGTTCCCCGGCCGGAGATGGAACATCATCGCGGCGGCCTTTCTGACCCTGATCCTCGCCGCCTTCGCCCTCCGCGCGGAGCTCCTCGCCGTCCGCTTCTTCGACCCCGACGAGCTCGAGCACCTGCAAGCCTCCTTCCTCGTCTCCCGCGGGCTCGTCCCCCACCGGGACTTCTTCGAGCACCACAGCCACCTCTTCCACTACCTCCTCCTCCCCCTCCTCCTTCCCTCCCCCGGCGCGGAGACCATCTTCTCCGCGCGCGTCATCATGTTCGGCCTCTCCGCGCTCATCCTCCTCGCCGCGGGGCGGTCCGCGCGGGTCCTCGGCCCTCCCGGGGCCGCTCTCCTCGCCGCGGCCTGGCTCTCCCTCGACTTTGTCTTCCTTTCCAAGACGCTGGAGGTCAGGCCGGACGTCCCGGCGACGCTCTTCCTCCTCCTGGGGCTCCTCTGCCTGCTCGGCCGGGGCGGACAGGGGGCCGCGGGCTGGGCCGGGGCGGGGCTCGCCTTCTCCCTGGCCTTCCTTTCCACGCAGAAGGCGGTCTTCCCGATCCTGGGACTGGCGACGGGGGCGCTATTTCTCCGGGCCAAGGGCGGGGAAGGGACTAGATGGACGGCATGGACTAAATGGATCAACTACGGGGCGGCGGGCGGGGCTTTTCTCGTCCCCCTCCTCGCCTACCACCTCTATTTCCTCAAGCTCGGAGTCTTAAGCCAGCTCGTCCGGGAGAACTACCTCCTCCACCTCTCCTGGAAGCATACCTTCTCGCCCCTCCTCTTCCTCTCGCCCGTCGCCCTCTTCGACCCCCTCCTCATTGTCTGGGCCGGGGCGGGGACCTTCCTCGCTTTCCGCGAAGCGGGCGGGGACAGGCGCTTCCTCCTCCCCGCCGGCGCCCTGATCGGAGGCGCCCTGGGGGCCCTGATCAGCCCGGTCGTCTACGCCCAGTATTACGCCATGCTCATCCCCTTCGCCGTCGTTCTCGCGGCGACTGCCCTCATCCGCTTCCTCTCCCGCCTCCCTTCCCTCTCCGGGCGGGACCGCTTCCTCGCCGGATCTCTGCTCTCCCTCCCCGCCCTCCTCCAGGGATATCTGGTCTTCTTCTCCGGCTACCGCTACCCGATCCGGCTGGAGAACGCACCCCTCTGGGCGATCGTCGCGCTCGGGGCGGGGGCCGCGGCTTGGTGCATCGCCTCCCGGCGCCCCGGTCGGTTCTCCGTTCCCCTCGTCGCGGTCTGCCTTCTCGCCGCCTCCGTCCCCCGAGCCTTCGCCGTCATGATCGAATACCGCTCCTTCGGCAACGGTCCCTTCCTCCGCTCCTTGCGGAAAGTCCATGCCCTCTCCGGCCCGGACGACCGCGTCCTCGACGGCTGGACGGGGCTCGGGGTCTTCCGCCTCCCGGCGTATTACCACGGTTTCCTCCACCCCGAGATCCTCCTGATACTCCCGGCCGAGGGGACGGGACCCGGCCTCCTCCGGGCGCTCGAAACGAACCGCCCCGCGGCGATCATCCGCGACCAATCCTGGTATTCGTTCGCGCCGGAGGTTCGGGGATACATCGGGGAGAACTACGCCACCGCGGGGGAGGAATGGCTGGGGGGAGAGAGGATAACCCTGCTGAAAAGCAACCGCCGGAGAGCGGAAGCGGACCTTCTTCCCTAGGCGCGGAGGTTCATCTCCGCGCCGGCGGCGAGACGCCATCGGACGGATCTGTCGGATCCGACGGATCGGACGAGAACCAACCCGCGGAGCCGTTACACGTTACATGTAACACGTTTCACGTTGCACGTCACACGTTACACGTGGCATAGAGCACGTTGCACGCGGCAATTCCTGGAATGCGCGTAGGGGGCATGGCGCATCCTCCTTCGCTGAAGCTACGGAGGACAAGTAGCGCAGAGCGCCCCGGCTCATTCGCGCGGATTCGCGCCTGCGCGCTGTAGCGCTTCGGCGCGCAAGCGCGAGATTCGCGGTTAAAAATGCCGGGCTTAGCGCGTCGCCGGAACGTCGCCGGTGGCGCCGAAATAGACGCGGGTGAGTCCTAAGACCGACCAGAGGCCGGTGGAGTCGCGGAAAACAGCGGCCTCGTCAACGCCGTCCCCGTCGTAGTCGGCGGGCTGTGCCCAGTCCCCCGCTGCCCCGAGATAGATCCGGGTCAGGTTCCGGATCGCCCAGAGCGCCGCGGAGGAGCGGAAGATCCCCCCCTCCCAGCGCCCCGAGCCGCTGTAGTCCCCGGGGACTAGCCCGTCGGTGGAGAGGCCGAGGTAGAAGCGGGTGAGGGAGCGGACCGACCAGAGGCCCGTCGAGCCCCGGAAGACGGCGATCTGACGGGATCCGCTCCCCCCGTAGTAGCCCGGGATCGCCCTGTCCCCGGTCGATCCGAGGTAGACCCGGGTCAGTTCCCGGACCGACCAGAGCCCGGAGGGGTCCCGGAAGATCCCCGCCGCGGCCGTCCCGTTCCCGTCGTAATCGCCCGGGGCCGGCTGGTCGCCGGCGGCGCCGAGGTAGAAGCGGGTGAGGCTTCTCACCGACCAGAGCCCGGCGGAATCCCGGAAGACGGCGACGTCGGTGGTCCCGTCGCCGTCGTAGTCGGCGGGGACCGCGTCGTCGGACGACGATCCCAGGTAGACCCGGGTCAGGTTCCGAACCGACCACATCCCGGTGGAGGGCCGGAAGACGGCGATGTCGCTCGTCCCGTCGCCGTTGTAGTCGTAGATCCAGGGCGCCGCGTTCGGTTCGGGCGGGACGAGGAGGCGGGAGAGGAAGGCGTCGTAGTCGCCCGCGTTCCCCGCCTGGCGGGCGAGACGGGTGGGGAAGTCGGTGGAGTAGGTGTCCCCGGTCAGGTAAACCGCCTCGCCTTCGACGGCGACGGAGTAGGCCCCGTCGTATTGGCTCCCGCCCAGGAAGGTGGAGGAGATGAGCCGGGAGCCGGTCGAGGAGAGCTGGGCGACGAAGGCGTCGGGCTGGGCCGGATTGGCGATCGTGGACTGATAGGCCGCGCGGACGGGGAAGTCGGGGGAGAAGGTATAACCGGCGAGGACGGCCTCCCCTCCGGCGACGGCGATCGCCTCTCCGGCGTCGTACTTGCTCCCCCCCAGGAAGGTGGAATAGAGGAGGCGGGAACCGGTCGAGGAGAGCTTGGCGGCGAAGACCTCCTCGTTGGCCAGCGTCGTCTGGTAGGCAGACTCGAGGGGGAAGCTGGTGGAGCGGGTGTAGCCGGTGAGATAGGCCGCTCCGTCCTCGACCGCGACGCCGTAGCCGTAGTCGTAGTCAGTTCCCCCCAGGTAGGTGGAGTAGAGGAGGCGGGAACCGCTGGAGGCGAGCTTGGCCACGAAGACATCGTAGTAGTCGGGGCTGGCCGAGGAGGCCTGGTAGGGGGTGAGGACCGGGAAGTCGGTGGACTGCGTCCAGCCGACGACGAAGGCGCAACCGGAGGCCACGGCGAGCCCGTTGGCATTGTCGGTCCCCCTCCCCCCCAGGTAGGTGGCGAAGGCGAGAGACGAGCCGCCGGAGGAGAGCTTGGCGACGAAGGAGTCGTATTCCCCGCCGGAGTAGGTGGATCGGTAGGCGTTCCGGACGGGGAAATCGGTGGACTGAGTCCAGCCGGCGACGTAGACATCTCCGTTCTCGGCGACTAGGCCATAGGCCTCGTCCGTCCCGTTGCCGCCGAGGAGCGTGGAGAAGAGGAGGAGCGAGCCCCCGGACGAGAGGCGGCTGACGAAAAGGTCGGGCGGGGCGTTGAGGCTCGGCTGGTAGGGGAGGCGGGTGGGGAAGTCGGAGGAGTAGGTGAAGCCAGCGACGACCGCCTCCGAGTCCTCCAGGCTCACCGCGTAGGCGTTGTCGTTGGCGGCGCCGCCGAGAAAGGTGGAGTAGATGAGGGACGAGCCGCTGGAGGAGAAGGCGGCGACGAAGACATCCCAGGCGACGGTGGTCAGGCTCGCCTGATAGGGGGAGCGGGTGGGGAAATCGGGGGAGTAGGTGGAGCCGACGACGGTCGCTCTCGATCCCTCCACCGCCACGCTTAAGCCGGAATCGACGTTCGCTCCTCCCAGATAGGTGGAGTAGTCCAGGCTGATCGCGCGGACGGAGAGAGGCCCGGATAGAGCGAGGAGACAGGAGATGACGGAGAGCGGAGGCATCGCGAATTATCCCTTATTACAAATATATCAACACCTTCCGTCTCCGTCAAGAAAGGCGGGGGGAAAACCCCCGACCGATCGGACGGATCGGTCGGATTGGACGGATCGGACGAGACCCGACCCGGGGAGCCGTTGCACGTAACACGTTGCACGTTACACGTCACACGTGGCATGGAGCACGTTGCACGCGGCAATTCCTGGAATGCGCGTAGGGGGCATGGCGCATCCTCCTTCGCTGAAGCTACGGAGGACAAGTAGAGCAAAGCGCTAAGCGCCCCGGCTCATTCGCGCGGATTCGCGCCTGCGCGCTGTAGCGCTGCCGCCTCCGCCATAGCAGCGAAGCTGCGGCGGCCGGAAAGTAGCCTTTGGCTACGACGGCCGGATCGGCGCGCAAGCGCGAGATTCGCGGTTAAAGCGCCAGGCCAAGCCAGGCCCATTCGTGCCAATTATTGAAAATTCGTGGAAGTCATCCGACGGGCCGGGACGGCAGACGGATGGCGTAGAGGTCGTAGTCGGAGGCGGCGGTGACGCGGGCCTTGACCAGCTCGCCCGGGCGCAGCCCCTCCCCCTCCACCACCGTGAGCCCGTCCACCTCGGGGGCCTGGAAGCGGGAGCGGCCGACCATGAGCCCGGAGCCGGCTTCGGGGAAGGGGCCTTCCAGGAGGACCTCGATCTCCTCGCCGATCCGCTGTCTCAGCTTCGCCCGCGAGATCCTCTTCTGCAGCCGCATCAGCTCGGCCCGGCGGCGGGCGGCGACCGGGGCGGGGACGCGCCCGGAGAGCGAGAGCGCCCGCGTCCCGGCTTCGGGGGAGAAGGCGAAGACGCCCAGGTGGTCGAAGCGCTGCCAGCGCACGAACTCCTTGAGCGCCCCGAACTCCCTCGCCCCCTCGCCGGGGAAGCCGGTCAGCAGCGTGGTCCTTAGGGCGAGGCCGGGGAGGAGCCCGCGGCAGAGGTCGAGGAGCGACTCGATCTGACGGCGAGAGGTCTTCCTCCCCATGCGCTTCAAGATGCGGTCGTCGGCGTGCTGGAGGGGGATGTCCAGGTAGGAGCAGGCCTGGGGCGAGGCGGCCAGGGACTCCAGAATGTCTCCGTGGAGATGGGCGGGATGGAGATAGAGGAGGCGGACCCAGGCGATCCCCTTCACCGCCTGGAGCCCATCCAGGAGGCGGGGGAGGAGCGCGCGGCCGCCCTTTTCCCTCCCGTAGAATCCCGTGTCCTGGGCGATGACGACGAGCTCCCGGGCCCCCTCGTCGGCGAGCTGCCTCGCCTCCTCCAGCAGGACGCCGATGGGCCGGGAGCGGTAGGGGCCGCGGAGCCGCCCGATCAGGCAGTAGGCGCAACGATTGTCGCAGCCGTCGGCGATCTTGAGATAGGCGGAGTGGGGGGAGGCGAGGCGGCGGCGACGCCAGCCCCCCGGCGGGTAGCGGGGGACGCGGCGGAGAAGAGGCGAAGGGCGGGACGGGCGGGAGAGAAAGGCGGCGAGGCGGCGCGAAAGCCCAGGCCATTCCCCGGGGCCGATGATGATGTCGGCTTCGGCGAGAGCCCGGGAAGCCCGCGCCGCCAGGTACTGGGGGAGGCAGCCGGCGGCGACGACCGCGCGGCAGCTCTTCCCCTTCCAGGTGGCGGCCCGCTTCAGGGCCTCGAGCGACTCCGCGCGGGCGGAGGCGAGGAAGGCGCAGGTGTTGACGATGATCACCTGGGCCTCGGAGAGGCGCGGGGTAAGACGGTAGCGAGCCGGATCCAGGGAACCCGCGAGCGCCTCCGAGTCGACGAAGTTCTTCGGGCAGCCGAGGCTGACCAGGGCGAAGGGGATCGGGGGGGGAGGCATGAAACAGGGTTCAGGGTTTAGGGTTCAGGAATGGGGCAGGGCGCAAAGCGCTAAGCGCATAGCGCCCCGGCTTATTCGTGAAAAAGGGTATGGGGCATGAGGCGTAGGGTATGAGGTATGGGAAAACGACTGGCGCGGGCGCCAGGCAGCCGAGAATATTTGTGCCTTTTGAGCCTTTTCGCGGCTAAAACGCCGGGCCTATTCGCGGAGATTCGCGAGATTCGCGGTTAAACGCCGGACCAAGCCGGTCCCATTCGTGATAATTCGTGGAAGTCATCCGCCGGGCCCGGCCGCCGGTCAGCGGCTGCCGGGCGAGGGCCGGGGCGCGGACGGGAGCGGGATCTTCTGCACCGTCTCCGGCGCGTAGGGGTCGGTGATCAACGAGAAGCCTTCGGTCGGAGTCTCCATGATCTTCTCCCCCCGGATGAGCTTGACCACGCCCCAGGCGAGAAGACCGGCCACCGCCAAGCCGGCCAGGGCCTGGAGGGCCGCCGCCCAGCGGATCTTGGGAAGCCAGGGGATCGCGTCGGGGCGGGAGGGGACGAGGACCATCTCCGGCTCCCCCGCGCCGGTCGCCTGGTCGAAGGAGAGGAGGACCGGCTCGGTCGGCAACCCGAGGTAGCGAGTGTAGATCTTGAGGAAACCCTTGACATAGGCGGGGGGAGGGAGCAGGTCGAGGCGGTTCCCTTCCAGCGCCTCGAGATAGGCGAGTTTGATCTTGGTCGAGGCGGCGGCCGCGGCGAGCGTCGCCCCTTTCGCCTCCCGCGCCTGCTGGAGCGTGGAACCGAGATCGTGAAGGCCGCTCATTCCTCCCCGTCCTCCTCGCCCGAATCAGCCGAGCCGGCGTAGGTATCGATCAGGACCTCGCGTTCCTTGGAGCCCTGGAAGGGGCCGACGATCCCCTTCTCCTCGAGTATATCAACGATCCGGGAGGCCCGGCCATAGCCGATCTTGAGCTTGCGCTGGAGGACGGAGACCGAGGCCCTTCCGGTCTGCTTGATCACCTCGACCGCCGCCTCCAGGAGGATGTCCTCCCCGCCGCCCAGGGCGATCCCCCCTGCGCCGGAGCCCGCCGCCCGCTGCAGAATCTCGGCCCGGAACTGGGGCTCGCGCTGGCGGTTGACGAATCCGACCACCGCCTCTATCTCGGAGTCGTGGCAGAGCGTCCCCTGGGCCCGGACCAGGCGGCTCGTCCCGGGCGGGAGGAAGAGGAGGTCGCCGTTACCCAGGAGCTTGTCCGCGCCCGAGGTGTCGAGAACGGTGCGCGAGTCCACCTTGGCCGAGACCTTGAAGGAGAGGCGGGCCGGGAAGTTGGCCTTGATCACCCCGGTGATCACGTCGACCGATGGGCGCTGGGTGGCCAGGATCATGTGGATCCCCACCGCGCGGGAGAGGTGGGCGAGGCGGGCGATCTGGTTCTCGATCTCGGTCTGGGCGGCCAGCATCAGGTCCGCCAGCTCGTCGATCATGAGCAGGATGTAGGGGATGGTCGGGGGGAGCGGCGCCTCCCCTTCCTTGAGGGGGACGTCCTTGGCGGCCCGGTGGTTGTAGCCCTCGATGTTCCGGGCCCCCACCCGCGAGAAGAGATCGTAGCGCTGTTCCATCTCCCGGACCAGCCAGGAGAGGGCGAGCGAGGTCTTCACCGCGTCGGTGACGACCGGGCAGAGGAGGTGGGGGAGCTTCCCGTAGGCGGTCATCTCCACCTTCTTGGGATCGACCAGGATCAGCTTCAGCTCGTCGGGGGTGCGGGCGAAGAGGAGGCTCGTGATCACCGCGTTCATGCAGACCGTCTTCCCCGATCCGGTGGCCCCCGCGATCAGGAGATGGGGCATGTCGGTGAGGTCGGCCACGAGAGGTTTCCCGGCGATGTCCTTGCCCAGGGCCAGGGGGAGAACTTGCTTGGGGTCCCGGAACTCCTCCGACTCGATCATCTCCTTGGCGTAAACGAGCGCGGTCGAGGAGTTGGGGACCTCGATCCCGATCGCCGCCTTGCCGGGGATCGGGGCGAGGATCCGGATCGAGACCGCCTTCATGGCGAGGGCGATGTCGTTGTCCAGCGTCTTTACCTTCTGGACCTTGACGCCGGGCGCGGGCTGAAGCTCGTAGCGGGTGATCGCCGGCCCCCGCTCCGCCCCCACCACCTTCGCCTCGATCCCGAAGTCCTGGAGCGTGGACTCCAGGATCTTGGAGTTGACCTCGATGTCGTCCTTGAGCGCGCGGTCGGCGAGGGGGGGCGGCTTGATCAGAAGATCGACCGGGGGGAGGCGGTAGGGGCCTCCCGGCCCGGCGGACGCCGTCCGGACCGGAGCGGGGGCTGGGGCGGCGCGGCGACGCCTCGCGGCCTCCGCCTCCCGCTGCTTCTCCTGCTTCGCCCGCTCCTTCTCCCGTTCCGCCTCCCGTCCCCGCCGCTCCTTCTCCGCCCGGGCCTTCTCCCGCGCTTCCTCCTCCTCCCGGCGCCGCTTTCCCTCCGCCTCCTTCTTCTCCCGGGCCTTGAGCTCCGCGAGCTCCTGGGACTTGCGCTTGAGCTCCTCCTGCTTCCGGAGGAGCTCCTCCCGCTCCCGCCGCCGCGCCTCGTCGGCCCGCTGAGTGTTGGGCTTCGCGGGAGCAGCCGCGCGGGACGGCGTTCGTCCGACCTTGACCATCCGACCGGAAGGGAGGAGCGAGCGGACGAAGCGGGCCGCTCCGCGGGCGAGGCTGAACGACCAATAGAGGGGCTTCATGTCGGTGAGGAGGAGGACGGAGAGGACGAATACGGTGAGGAGAATGATGCGGGCGCCGATCAGGCCGAGGCTGGAGAGGAGAAAGCCGGACGCTTCCCTCCCCCAGAACCCCCCCCAGCCCACCCGCTCCAGCTGCCAACCCAGGGCGCGCGGAGCGACGCCCCGCTTCAACCCCCAGAGGCCGGAGAAGGCGGCGAGCGCCGCGAGCTCATAGAGGAGGGAGACGACGAAGGGCCGGGAGCGGGAGGAGAAGATCAGGAAGCACCCCTCGGCGAGGAGAACCGCCGGGAGGGCCCAGGCCCCGTAGCCGAGGACGAGGAGGAGGTAGAGGGCGACCTGCGCCCCCACCCGCCCGCCGTAGTTGTAGACCGGGCCGGCGCCGGCATGGCCGGCGTCGCCGGGCTGGTAGGAGAAGAGGCTCACCGCGACGAAGATGGCCCCGGCGATGAGCAAAAGGCCGACTGCCGGCGCGAAGCGTTTGTCCGCGCTCATGATCTCCGGTCCGCGCCGCTTAAGCCCGATTCCCTTCGAACCGCGCGGGCGATTGCCATCCGGCGTTCGGTCGGAGAGAGGCCGCCCGCGGTGCGATTATAAGTCAGCATCGCCGATTTCCGGGCGACAATGGTCTCGGCGGCAAGTGCTCTGCGCGCCCCCGAAGCCCGGCGGCGGGCCGGGCTCCGGGGACGGGAAACGGCGACGCCCCAATGGATGAAAAACCTACCGGCGACGCGGGGCGGACGCGTCGACTTTCTTCTTCTTGTCCTCCGGGAGGGCCTGCTTCCGGCTCAGCTTGATCCGGCCGAGGTTGTCGATGTTGATCACCTTGACCTTGACCTCGTCGCCCTCCTTGACCACGTCCTCCACCTTGGCCACCCGCTCCTCCGCGAGCTCCGAGATGTGGACCAGCCCCTCCTTGCCGGGGACGATCTCCACGAAGGCGCCGAAGGCCTTGATGCTGACCACCTTGCCGGTGTAGACGTCGCCCACCTCCACTTCCTCGACCATGGCCTCGATCGCGGCCTTGACCCTTTTCGCCGCGTCGAGGTCGGAGGAGGAGACCATCACCTGGCCGGTGTCCTCGATCTCGATCGTCACCCCGGGGCCGGTCTTCTCCAGGGCCTTGATGTTCTTCCCCTTGGGGCCGATCACCAAGCCGATCTTCTCCGGGTCGATCTGGAGGGAGAGGATCTTGGGCGCATAGGGGGAGATCTCGGCGCGCGGACGGGACTGGACGGAGTTCATGATCTCCAGGACCTTGAGGCGGGCGGAGCGGGCCCGGGAGAGGGCCTGCTTCATGACATCCTCCGTGATCCCCCCCACCTTGATGTCCATCTGCAGCCCGGTGACGCCGTCCTTGGTCCCGGCCACCTTGAAGTCCATGTCGCCCAGGGCGTCCTCGGAGCCGAGGATGTCGGTCAGGATCACGGTCTTCCCCTCCTGGAGGAGGAGGCCCATGGCGATCCCGGCCACCGCGTCCTTGATCGGGACGCCGGCGTCCATCAGGGAGAGCGAGCCGCCGCAGATCGAGGCCATCGAGGAGGAGCCGTTGGAGGAGAGGATGTCGGAGACGACCCGGATGGTGTAGGGGAAATCCTCCTCGGAGGGGAGGACCGGGGCCAGCGAACGCTCGGCCAGGTGCCCGTGGCCGATCTCCCGGCGCTTGGGCCCGCGGTTGGGGGCGGTCTCGCCGGTGCAGAAGGGCGGGAAGTTGTAGTGGAGCATGAAGCGCTTGCGCTTCTCCTCCTCCAGCCCCTCCACCCTCTGCTGGTCGGCCTTCGTCCCCAGGGTGGAGATGACCAGGGCTTGGGTCTCGCCGCGGGTGAAGACGGCCGAGCCGTGGGTGCGGGGAAAGACCCCGACCTGGGCGGTGATCGGGCGGATCTGCTCGGGGTTGCGCCCGTCGCTGCGCAGGTTCTGGTCCATGACCATCCGGCGCATGTGGAACTTCTGGGCGGCCTTGAAGGCCGAGGCGTAGGCCCACTGCTCCTGCTCGGAGTCGCCGATCTTAAGCTTCGCGGCCGTGGACTTCTTGAGCTCGTCGGTGGCGGCGGCCCGCTTGAGCTTTTCCTTGATGGTGAGCACCGGGACGATCTCGGGGGCGATCGCTTTGCGGACCTTCTCCACCAGCTCTTCCGGGGGGACGTGATAGACAAAGGGGTAGGGCTGGGGGTTGATCTGGCGGCGAAGTTCCTTCTGGGCCCGGCAGGAGGTCTTCAAGGCCTCGTGGCCGGCCATGATCGCCTTGAGCACCGTCTCTTCGGGGACGATCTGGGCCCCGCCCTCGACCATGTAGATGACGTCTTCCGAACCGGCGACGACCAGGTCGAGGTCGCTATGGTCCATCTCCTCGCTGGTCGGGTTGATGATGAATTTCCCGTCGATCATCCCCACCTGGACCGCCCCCACCGGGCCGGCGAAGGGGATGCCGGAGACCATCAGGGCCGCCGAGGCCCCGTTCACGCAAAGGATGTCCGGATCGTTCTGCCCGTCGGCGGAGAGGACCCAGGCGATGACCTGGATGTCGTTCCCCATCCCCTTGGGGAAGAGGGGGCGCAGGGGGCGGTCGATCAGGCGGGCGGTCAGGGTCTCCTTCTCGGTCGCCCGGCCTTCCCGCTTGAAGAAGCCGCCGGGGATCTTCCCGGCGGCGGAGGTTTTCTCGCGGTAATCCACGGTCAGGGGGAGCATGTCCAACACCGGCTCCCCCTCCTTGTCGGCCACGGCGGTGACCAAGACCACGGTTCCCTCGCAGGAAACCGTCACGGCCCCGTCGGCCTGCCGGGCCAGTGCCCCGGTGGCGATGGTGTATTCGTTGTCCCCCGCCTGATAATTGACCTTGATCTCCATACCTTTCCTTCCTCTCTTTTCCCCGGGGAATTTCCGGGGAGACGGCTTCGATTTACTTCCTCAGGCCCAGCTTGTCCACCAAACCCTGGTAGCGGGAGAGCGAGGTCCGCTTCAGGTAGTTGAGATGGCGCTGGCGGGTGGAGACCAGCTCCACCAGGGCGCGCTGGGAACGGTTGTCCTTCTGATGGCTCTTCATGTGGGCGGTCAGCTCGTTGATCCGCTCGGTGAGCAGGGCGATCTGCACCTCGGAGGAGCCGGTGTCGGCCTCCTTGGCGCCATAGGCGGAGATGACCTTCTTCTTCTTCTCGATGCTCAGACTCATGCGCTATCTCCTTTGCGGCGGGTGAGTCCCCCCCGGCCCCGGGCGCGCGCGGCGTCGCGCCGGATCTGCCGGAGGAGGTCCGCCATGGTTTTGAATCTTATATCGCTTCTCAGGCGCCCGATCAAGAACACTTTTATCTTGCGCCCGTAGAGGTTCCCGGCGAAGCCGAAGAGGTGGGCCTCGGCGGAGGCCGCGCCCGACCAGCCCCCGGCGATCGTGGGGCGCCGGCCGAAGTAGAACATCCCCTTCCTCCGGATCCGGCCGGATTCGATCCGGGCGGCGTAGACCCCGGGACGGGGGAGCATCTGCTCGGGGATGAAGTTGGCCGTGGGGAAGCCGAGCTTCCGCCCCTCGCGGCGCCCCCCCACCACCCTCCCGGTCAGGAGATGCGCCCGCCCCAGGCAACGGGCCGCGGCGGCGACGTCTCCCGCGGAGAGGAGACGGCGGATGCGGGTGCTGGAGACGCGGCGGCCGGCGACGCGAACCGCCGGAACCTCCCGGACCCGGAAGCCGAGGGATTCGCCCCGCCGGCGGAGGAGGGCGACCGTCCCCCTCCTCCCCCTCCCGAAACGGAACCCCTCCCCCACGCAGACCCCGGCCACCCGGAGCTTCCCGACCAGTTCGCGGCGGATGAACTCGTCCGGGGAGAGGCGGGAGATCCGACGGTCGAAGTCCAGAAGCCAGCAGATGTCCATCCCCGCCTCCCGGAAGATCCGCAGGCGCTGGGCGGGCGTGGTCAGGCGCTCCCTTGCCGCCACGCCGGCGCGACGGAGCGGCGGGGCGAGAAAGGCGATCACTCCGGCGAGGCCGGACGGGCCGGCGAGGCGGCGAACGGCGGCGAGGACGGCCCGGTGACCCCGGTGAACACCGTCGAAGGTCCCGATGCCGACCACCAACGGAGACCGGGGTTTGCGAGGAGAGATGAAACGATACACTTTCATCATTATCCCCGTATCAGCCTCGCCTTCAGCTCCTCCGATGTCAGCGCCAGGAGCTTGTCCAGGGGCAGCGCCTCCCCGATCCGGTAGGGGAAACAGGCCGTCCGCCGCAGCTCCGCGAGGCACCCCCCGACGCCCAGACGGGAGCCGAGGTCGTGGGCAAGCGTCCGGATATATGTCCCCTTGGAGCAGACGACGCGGAAGCGGACGGAAGGGGGATCGAAGGCGATTAGCTCGATCTCCCGCACGTTCACCCGGCGGGGCGGGCGGGGAACGTCGATCCCCCGCCGGGCCAGGTCATACAGCCGCTCGCCGCGGCGCTTCAAGGCCGAGAACATCGGCGGAACCTGCTCGATCTCGCCCCGGAAGGAGTCGAGCGCCGTCCGGAGCGCGTCCCGCGTCACGGACGAGGGATCCCGCTCGGAGAGGATCCGCCCGGTCGCGTCCTGGGTGTCGGTGGCAATCCCCAGCCGCGCCGCGGCCAGGTACTCCTTGTCCCCCGCGAGGAGCGAGCCGGCGCGGGCGGTGGCTTTGCCCAGCAACATCACCAGCAAGCCCGTGGCCAGGGGGTCGAGCGAGCCGCCATGGCCGATCCGGGGGAGACGGAAGCGCTTCTTCAACCGATCGACCGCCCCGAAGGAGGTGATCCCGGGGGGCTTGTCAACGAGGAGGATGCCGTCCACGGCAAAAATTCCAAAAAATTACAAACGGCGGCCAGCGAACCGCCGCCGGCGTCGCTTGGAATTTGTTGTTTGCTTGTAGGTTGTTATTTGGGGGGTGTGAGTTGTTTTTTGTTGCTTCCCCTTCTGATCTCCTCCTCGACCGCCTTTAGAATCAGCGGACGGACATGGGAGAGGGACCCCTCCACCTCCGCCCCGGCGGCGGCCGGGTGCCCTCCCCCGCCGAAGCGGGAGGCGACCCGGTTCATGTTCAGGCGCCGGGGCTCCTTGGAGCGGAGCGAGACCTTGACCTTGCCGTCGGACTCGGTGAAGAGAATGGCCACCCGCGTGGAGCGGAGGTCCCGGGGCTGGGAGATCAGCCCGTCGGTGTTGTCGTCGCTGATCCCGTATCTCCTCACCATCTCCTCGGTCACGGACATGTGGGCGATCTGTCCGCCGGCGGCGAAGGCGAGCGTGCGCAGCGCCTCCCCCAGGAGCTTCAGCTGGTCGTTCGAGTAAAGGTTGTAGACCAGCTTGTAGATCTCGTAGGGGACGAGGCCGGTCGCGGTGAGCTCGGCGGCCAACCGGAAGATCCGCGCCCCCGATTCCGGCGTGACCATGAACTGGAACTTGCCCATGTCGGTGAGGAGGGCCACGTAGAGGCAGAGGGCGACCGGCCGGGAGAGCGGAAGGCCGAGCGCCCGGACGAGCGCGTGGACCATCTCCCCCACCGAGGAGGATTTCGGCTCCACCCAGTTGATCCCCCCGAAGTATTCGTTGGAGACGTGGTGATCGACGTTGATGACCAGGGGGGTCGCGGAAAGGTGCTCCCGGACCTTCCCCAGGCGGTGGGGGGAAGGGGCGTCGACGATGAGCGCGGCCTCGGGTCGGAAGGGGAGAGGACCGAAAGGCCGGATCAGCCTCGCCCCGGGGAGGAAATGGAAGTTGACCGGAACGGGGGAGTGGTCTTGGACGACCACCCGCTTGCCCAGGGCCAGGAGGATCAGGCGGAGGGCGAGCTGGGTCCCGATGGCGTCCCCGTCCGGGCGGAGGTGGGAGGAGACGAGGAAGGAGCGGCGGCTTCTCAGGGCGGAGACCAGGGCTGGGGGGACTTTCATGGGTCAGATCCGATCAAGACCATCATCATTTCAGTCATTCGGATTTGTCTCGGATTTCGGATCTCGCGCTTCGGATTGTTGTGTTTCCTCCGGCTTTTCCTTCTCGTGGATCTCCTTCAGGATCTCCTCGATCCGGGCCCCATAGGCCAGGGCGCGGTCCTCGTGGAAGCTCAGCACGGGCGTGTTGCGGTAGCTGACCCGGGAGCCGAACTCGCGCTGGATGTAGGAACGGGCGCTCTGCAGCCCGGCGAAGGTCTTCCGGGCCTCCTCGTCCCCGCCGTAGACGCTGACGTAGACCCTGGCCTGCTGGAGGTCGGGCGTGACCGAGACCCGGGTGACGCTGGCCAACCCGATCCGCGGGTCCTTGGCGCCCTCGGCCAGGATCTCCCCGACGATCCGCTTGATCTGCTCCTCGATACGGGCGAGGCGGTGTTCCTTCATTTTATTTTCGTGGGGCGCGGGGTTCCCCCCCGGACCACCGAAAAAATAAACGCAAGATCGGGGGGGGTACCGGGGGCGAAGAGATTCTTGGGGGCCCCGGGCGGAACCGGCGCGGCGGGAGCGTAAGGGCGACGCGGAAGCTTGAGATCAGCGGGATATCAAACCTTAGAGAACGGAGCGGCCCGCCGCTCGGTTCTATAAGGTTTGAGCGGTCTCCTTGACCCGGTAGGCTTCGATCAGATCGCCCTCATGATAGTCCTTGAAATTGCCGAGGCTGATCCCGCACTCCATACCCGCTCCGACCTCGTCGACGGTGTCCTTGAAACGCTTGATCGAGGTCACGGTGTCCTTCCCCACCACCTGGCCGGCGCGGAGGATCTTCACCCGGTTGCCCCGGGCGATCTTCCCCTTCTCCACCTCGCAGCCCGCCACCGTCCCCACCCGGGTGATCTTGAAAACCTGCTTGACCCGGGCCTGGCCGAGGCTCTGCTCCTCGATCTTCGGCTCGAGCAGGCCTTCCAGGGCCTTGGTCACCTCGTCCACCGCCTCGTAGATGATGGCGTACTCCCGGACGTCCACGCCCTCGCTCGCCGCCATTTGCTTGATCCGGCTCTCCGCCTTGACGTTGAATCCGACGATCACCGCCCCCGAAGCGGCGGCGAGCATGACGTCCGACTCGCTGATCGCCCCCACTCCGGTGCGGATGAACTTCACCTCGGCCTTGGGGGTGGAGAGCTCCTCCAAGGAGCGCAGGAGCGCCTCCAGTGTTCCCTGGACGTCGGCCTTGACCACGAGGTTGAGCTCCTTGGCCACCCCCTGGCTGATCTTCTGGAAGAGGTCCTCCAGGCTGGCCCGCCGGACGGTCTCCCGGGACTTAGTCTTCCTCTCCGCTTGGCGGCCCTCCGCCGCATCCCGGGCGGCGCCGTCATCCGCCGCCACGATGCAGAGCGCGCCGGCGGCGGGAACGCCCAGGATCCCCAGCACTTCGACCGGGGTCGAGGGGCCGGCCTCCTTGACCTCCCGGCCAAGGTCGTCGAACATGCTCTTCACCTTGCCGGAGAATACGTCGCAGACCAAGGAGTCGCCCCGGCGGAGCGTCCCCTTCTTGACCAGGAGCGTGACCACCGGCCCGCGGTCGGCGGTGTGGCGGGCCTCCACCACCACCGCCTCGGCCGGGCCGGTGGGGATGGCCTTGAGCTCCATGATCTCGGCCTGGAGGAGAATCATCTCCAGAAGGTGTTCCAGCCCTTCCTTGGTCTTGGCCGAAACGGGGACACAGATCGTCTTGCCCCCCATCTCTTCGGGGAGGAGATCGCGCTCGGCCAGTTGGCGCTTGACCCGGTCGGGCGCGGCGGTCGACTTGTCGATCTTGTTGATCGCGACCACGACGGGGACGCCGGCCGCCCGGGCGTGGTCGATCGCCTCCAGGGTCTGGGGCATGATCCCGTCGTCGGCAGCCACCACCAGGACCACGATGTCGGTGAGCTGGGCTCCCCGGGCGCGCATGGTGGTGAAGGCCTTGTGGCCGGGGGTGTCCAGGAAGACGATGTTTCCGCCCTTGGCCTTGATCCGGTAGGCGCCGATGTGCTGGGTGATCCCGCCCGCCTCGGAGGCGGCGATGCGGGAGCGGCGGACGGCGTCGAGGAGCGAGGTCTTGCCGTGGTCGATGTGCCCCATCAGGGTGACCACCGGAGCGCGCGGGGAAGCCCGCTCCTCCCGGGCCGGGGCCGGGCGGTGATGGGCGGCCTCCTTGCGGGCGCCGGGGGGCGTTTCGGCCGGGCCGCGGACGGGCGCCTTGATCTCGAAACCGTACTCCCGGGCGATCGCCTGAGCCGGCCCTTCGTCGAGAAACTGGTTCAGGGAGCAGAAGAGGCCCATCTCCATGAGCTTCTTCAGGATGATGTTCGGCTTCTGCCCCAGCCCTTCGGCGAACTCCCGCACGGTCACCGGGAACTTGACCGCCAGGCTTTTCAGTGCCACGGGCGGCGCGCCCTCCGCGGCCGGCGCGGCGGCGGGGGCGGGAGCGGGGGGCGCCGGCGGCGGGGCGGGGGGCGCGGCCTTGGGCTTCCGGGCCTCGGCGGCCGCCGGCGGCGCCTTCTTCGCCGCGGCCGGGGCGGCCGGAGCGGCCGCCGGGGCTGGGGGCGTGGGGCGCGCCGGCACGGACGCCGCCGGCTCGTCGGGCAGGGAAGAGGAATGGGACTTGACCTCGATCCCCATCCCGGAAAGGAGGGCGAGCAGTTCCTTGTTCGCAAGCTTGAGCGACTTGGCGAGTTCGTAGACTCTCATCTGACCGTCAGCCTTCGGCCGTCACTTCTTCTCTTCCGCCTCCGCCGGCTCCGGGGGCGGCGCCTGCTCGGCCGCCTCGGCCGCGGCGACGAGCTTCTTGGCCGAGGCGATGATCGCCGAGGCCTTCTCCTCGTCCAGGCCGGGGATCTCGGAGAGGTCCGCCGGGTCGGCGATGGCGAGCACGGCGAGGTCGGTGAAGCCGGCCTCCACCAGCTTCTGGGCGGTCTCCTCGTCCACTTCGGGGAGGGCGGCGATCTGGCCCACCGCCGTCTTGACGCCCTTGCTGATCTCGCCCTCCCGGAAGATGTCGACCTTCCAGCCGGTCAGGCGGGAGGAAAGGCGCACGTTCTGCCCCTTCTTCCCGATGGCCAGGGACAACTGGTCCTCGTCCACCACCACCTCGGCCTCCTTCTTCTCCTCGTTGATCGTGACCTGCTTGAGCTTGGCCGGGGAGAGGGCGTTGGTGATGAAGACGGCCGGATCGGGGTCCCAGCGGATGATGTCGACCTTCTCCCCGGAGAGCTCCCGGACCACGGCCTTGACCCGGGCGCCCCGCAGGCCGACGCAGGCCCCCACGCCGTCGACCTTCTCGTCCTCGGCCCAGACGGCGATCTTGGTCCGGTAGCCCGGCTCCCGGGCGATCGCCCGGATCTCCACTACCCTCTCGTTCAGCTCCGGGACCTCGATCTCGAAAAGCTTGCGGACGAAGCCGGCGGTGGCGCGGGAGAGGATTACCTCGGGCCCCTTGGTCTTGTCGCGGACCTCCAGGATGATGGCGCGCACCCGCATCCCCGGCCGGTATTCCTCGTGCGGGCACTGCTCCCGCTCGGGCATGATCCCCTCGGTCCGGCCCAGGTCGATCACCACCACTCCCTTCTCGGCCCGGCGGATCACCCCGCTCACGATGTCCCCCACCCGCTGGCGGTATTCGCCCATGACGACTTCCTTCTCCGCCTCCCGGATCTTCTGGATCACCACCTGCTTGGCGGTCTGGGCGGCGATCCGGCCGAAGTTCTTGGGCGTGACCTCTTTGCGGATCTCGTCCCCCACCGCGGCGGAGGGCTTGAGCTTGCGCGCGTCGGAAAGGGAAATCTCATTGTGGGGGTCGATCACCTTCTCCACGGCGACCAGGGCGGTGAAGGCCTTGATGTCCCCGGTCTTGGGGTTGATCGTGACCTCCAGGTTCCGGGCCGGACCCAGGCACTTCTTGGAGGCGGTGAGGAGGGAGGTCTCGATCGCCTGGAGGAGAACCTCCCGGCTGATCCCCTTGTCCCGCTCCATGTATTCGAGAACGGCGATCAGATCCGCGTTCATGACTTTTCCCGCCCCGGCGGTTCAAAAAAAGAGTGGGTGTCCACCCACTCTGGAGCTACCACCCGGGATTGTTGATTAAGATAGTATATGCTCGGCCGCCGGTCAACAATAAATATCGCCCCGCCCGGGGCGGCCGGTGCCATGGACGCTATGGACGAAATGGACTCTATGGACGGGATGGACGATCCCGGCGGGCGCGGCAGCGAACGCGCGCCATGACCCCCTCCCCGGTCGGCGCCCGGGGAGTCTCGGCCGCGCCCATGCGCGCCGGCGAAAGCCGGCCGGGAAGCCCACCCGCAAACCCTCCGGGACCCCCGAAGGGCCCCGGAGGGTTTGCTAGCCCATAACGTCCATCACGTCCATAATGTCCATCACGTCCATGTCGTCCATACCGTCCATACCGTCCATCGGGACGCCCGCCGCCTCCCCCTCAGCGCTCCGCCTGGCGGACATCCTCCCCGATCTCGCGGGAGAGGTCGCAGGTCAGGAAATCGAAGGTCAAGGGGAGCGAGATCTCCAGCCGGTTCAGAAACTGGACGCTGACCCTGACTCTCCGGGGGCGGCACTCCAGGAGGTGGCCGCCGCAGGAGAGGTCGGAAGAGAGAAAGTGGAGGTGGAGGCCGGCAACGTGGAGCGAGGAGAGGTAGACCGGGGTGAAGAAGCCGACGACGGTCCCGGAGACGTCCTTCAGGTCGAAGATCGCCTGCCCCTTCGCCGCCTCGGCCAGGGGGCGGTTGATCTCCTGGCGGGGAACGGAGCGGGTCTTCACTTGGGCAAAGTCCCCCTCGATCCTCAGGCCATACATGATGTTGGGCGAGGGGAAGAGGCGACCGAGGAACTCCTGGAAAGCGGTCCACCCCATCTCCCCATCGACCTCCTCGTGGCTCGTCTCCCGGTAGAAGGTCGCGCAGGCAAACGGGGTCTGGATCTCGTCCGGGACCTCGTTGACCCTCCCCTCCCCCGTGATCTGGAAGACCCGCCCGTCGAGGAGGACCATCTCCCCGTCCAACCCGTTGAAGGTCCCGAGCCCGAAGTCCCCGTGGCGCTTGACCTCGGAGAGGGGGACATCCTGACGGAAAAGCCCCTCGACCAGCGCGTTCAGGGGGGCGGAGAGGTAGAGGACATTCGACATTGGTCAAGGGTCAACGGTCATTGATCATTTTTCATCCGCGAAATCCCTGCCGGCCGGCCGGCGCGCCATCCGCGGCTTCGGCTTCGCCGAGCCCAGTTCCTTCCAGATCCGCTCCATCCGATCGAGGGAGTCCGGGGAGAGGGGGAGGCCCTCCGCCCGCAGCCGCCGTTCCATCTCCTGGAAGCGCCCAAGCCAGCGTTCGACCATCCTCTGCAGGGCGAGCTCGGCGTCGAACGGGAAGTATCGGCTCAGGGCGGTGAGGGCGAAAAGGAGATCGCCAATCTCCTCCTCGATCCGCTTCACGTCACCCCGCCGGACCTCCCGCTCCAGCTCGCCGAGCTCCTCCCGGATCTTGTCCGTGAGCTCCCGGCGCCTCCGCCAGTCGAAGCCGGCCCGGCGGGCCTTGGCCTGGATCTTCTGGGCCCGGCGGAGGGCGGGGAGATGGCGCAGGGGGTCGTGGTAGAGCGAGGCGTCCCGGGGGCGGTTCTTCTCGACCGCCTTGATCTCCTCCCAGTTTTTCACCACGTCCTCCGCCCCCCTGACCCGGACGCGGGCGAAGATGTGGGGATGGCGGCGGATGATCTTCTCTTCGATCCCCCGGGCGATCGCGGAGAAGGCGATCCCCTTCGTTTTCTCCGCCACCCGGCAGACCATCAGGATCTGGAAGAGGAGGTCGCCGAGCTCCTCGGCGAGGTTCTCCTCGTCGAGGGCGTGGATCGCGGCGAGGACCTCGTAGGTCTCCTCCAGAAGCTGGGGCTGGAGGGAGCGGAGCGTCTGGGCCCGATCCCAGGGGCAGCCCCCGGGCGCCTGGAGGCGGTCGATAACCCGCAAGAGGCGGCCGATCTCCGGGAGGCCGCCGGGACGGGGGCGGGAGGTTTTTCCGGTTTTCCTCTTCATGAGAAACGCGCGACCTGGCCATAAACCGTCGCCGGCGACAATTCTAGCCCGGCTGATTCCTGAAAACCAACGGTTTTCAGGAATCAGGGGGGGGAGAGATTCGCGGGCGCCCGCGGCGGTTTCGGCCCCCCTGGCTTATTTCCCGCGAAGCGGGAAATAATGCAAGAAAAGGCCCGCGAAAACGATCCTTATAGTCGGGAGGTAAGAACGATGTTCGCGGCCGCCGCGTTCGCGCTCCTGGCGTTTCTCGGGCCCGCGCCGGCGCCGGAAGGCGCCGGGGCCCTGACCGTCCATTTCCTCGACGTCGGCCAGGGCGACGCCATCCTCGTCCGGACTCCGGCCGGAAAAAACATCCTGATCGACGGCGGGCCCGCCGGGAATAGCCGGGGCCGGGACGCCGGCGGGAGGGTGATCCTCCCCTTCCTTCGCGAGCTGGGCATCCGGCGGCTTGACCAGGTGATCCTCACCCATCCCGACCTCGACCACCTCGGGGGGCTTGTAACGATCTTTCTCCCCTCGGGCCCGGAGGTGGGGGAGCTGCTGGAGCCGGGGATCCTCCACCCCACGGACTCCTACCAATCGCTGCTCCGGGAGGCCCTGGCCCGCCCGTCCCTCCTCTACCGCCAGCCCCGGGCGGGGATGATCCTGGACTGGGGCGAGGGGGTGAAGGCGGAGGTCATCCATCCCGCGGAGCTCGCCGCCGACACCAACGATTCCTCGGTGGTCGTCCGGCTCTCCTACGGGCGGATCTCCTTCCTTTTCGCCGGCGACATCTCCGGAGAGGTCGAGAAACGGCTGGCCCGGGAGCGGGGATGGCGCCTTCGCTCGACCATCCTCAAGGTCGCCCACCACGGCTCGAAGCACGCCTCGTCCGAGGATTTCCTCGCCCAAGTCCGCCCCGCGGCGGCGGTGGTCTCCTGCGGGAAAGGCAACCCATTCGGGCATCCCGCAGCGGAGGCGCTGGAGCGGCTGCGGAAGGTCCGGGCTATGATCTATCGCACCGACGAGATGGGGACCGTCACCGTCGTCACCGACGGGCAGGGCTACCGGATCGAGACGGAGAAGTAGTGTTTGAAATGTGAAGTTGGAAGTGTGAAGCGTGACGTTTAACGTTTCAGGTTACACTTTACACGTCGCCCCACCTCACCTCCCTCCCCGCTGCCATTCCTGGAGCGGCTTTCCCTTAGCGAAGAGCCCGGCGGCGTAGTCAGCGAAACGGCGGGCGACCGGGGGCGACCGGACCAGGATCGAGGACTCCCAGTTGTGGTTGAAGGCCGACCAGGACCAGTTGGCCGACCCGAGGATGGAGACGGCCCGGTCGATGACCACGAGCTTGGTGTGGGTGACGTGGCGGGGATGGTCGAAGCGCACCGGGATCCCCGCCGCCGTCAGCCGGCGGGAAGCGGCCTCGTTCCAGGCTTGCAGAGCCGGCTCCAGCGAATAGTCGAGGAGGACCCTCACCTCCGCTCCCCGGCGGCGGGCCCGGATCAGGGACTCGAGGAGAAGCGCGGTCTGGCTCCCCGCCTTCTCCGGGCCGGCGATCGCGTACATCACCACCCAGACCGACTCCCGGGCCGCGTCGATCGCCTCCCGGGTCCGCTGGAAATAGGCGCCGGTGGGGAGAAAATCCACTTCCTCTACCTTGCCTCCGAAGGCGATGGATTTTCCGGCAACGGCGGTAAAAATAATGGCGGCAAACCAGCCAGCGGATCTCTTCATCGCGCCTCCCTTTGAGAACGTTTCAGCAATTCCTTCTGGAATTGCTGAAGCATCGCCTTCCTCCCCTCCTCCGTCTCCTCGCCTCCGATCGCGCCGATGTAACCGATGTAGCGTCCGAAGCGGGGATCGGCCGGCCGGCAGACGATCCGAGCCGAGACCTCGTCGTGGATGGTGAGGGCTTCCCGGGTCCAGTTGTGGTTGCCGATGAAGACGACCCGGTCGTCGATGACCACCAGCTTGTCGTGCAGGCAATGCCGGGGTTCGTCGAAGACGGCGGAGACGCCCTGGCGGCGGAGGCGGTCGAGGGCGGCGGCGTTTTTCCGCTTCAGGGAGGGCGCTTTCTTCTCCCAGGGGCATTCCACCACCACCTCGACCGAGACCCCGCGGCGGCGGGCCTGGGCCAGGGCGTCGAGGAGTTGGTTCACCGGGTGGTCCTTCCCCTCCCCCGGGTCGATCAGGTACATCGCCACCCGGATGCTCTTGGCCGCCCGCCCGAGCTCCGCCTTGAGGCAGGGTAAGTACTCCCGTCCGATCAGGGGTTCGACCTCGTACTCGACGGGGGGGGACGGCGCAAAAGCAGCCCCTCTCCCCTCCCCCGGCGGCGCCGGCCCCCCGCGCAGCCTTTCCCAGACCGACTCGATCAGCCCCATCCTTTCCTCGGATCTGGCGACGAAGCGGTAGGCGGTCGCGCCGAGGAGGACGGCCCCCAGGGCGACCAGGCACCAGGCTTCCGCACGGCGGTTCTTCATCTTTCCCTCCTAAGATAAGGACTCATCTCGAAGGGATTTTCTTGCATTTATTTAACCCGGCCGGGTGGGCGGGTCCACGAACCCGCCCACCCGCCCGGGGAAAAAATTGTACTATTACTACCCCCCCCCCCCCCACTCTCCGCCCTCCTGCCCTTGGTATTTTCTTCAAATTATCCCCCCCGGCGGGTGGCCGGCTCCCCCCCCCCGCCCACCCGGCCGGGTCAAATAATTGAACTCTTCCGCCGCCCATCCGTAGTATGATTGTGCGATCAGTTGGCCGGAATGACCCAACGCTTCGGAGAATGACCGTGAGAAATAACTCGCTTCTGCTGGCCGCGCTCCTCCTCCTCCTCCCGGCGGCCGCCTGGCCGCTCGGCATCGAGCTGCGGCCGTACCTCGGCCGGGCGACCTACGAAGAAAACGTCCGCGACGGGGCCGAGATCAACAGCGACTGGAACGCGCTCCTGGGCGGTTTCCGGGCCGAGTTCAGCGAGCTCAAGGCCCACTGGTACGCCTTCGTCCTGGAGGGGGCGATCTGGACCAGCGACGAGAACGAGGAGAAATGGGACGCCGCCTCCTTCCAGCAGACCAACGACCTGAAGGTCTGGGGATGGGAGGGCAAGGCCCTGATCGGCGCCACCATCCCCATCGGGGAGCAGGCCCTGATCACCCCCCTGGCCGGGATCTCCTACCGCCGCCAGTCCTTCTCCCGCAGCGACTTCAAGTTCAACTACGTCCCGGTGGATATGGAGACCGTAACCGAGAAATACCCCGTCTTCTCCGCCGGAGGAGGCGTCCACGCCGAGGTTTTTCTACCCAAGGGCTTCGCCCTCTACGGCCGGGTCCTCTGCTTCGGCGTCGTCGATGCCAAGGCGGAGAACTCCCTCCTGGGCGACATCGACGGCGACGGCGGCGAGATCTGGTCGGCCGAAGCCGGGATGGAGTGGACGGACGGCGTCTCCTTCGCCGTGGGGGCGGCCGCCGCCTACGACTGGCAGCGGCTGGACGGCGGGAGCGACGACTCGGGGGGGGTGGAGTGGCCGGAGAACACGCTGGAGACGATGGCCCTGGTCGGGGCCTTCCGCTTCTTTTTCTGATCCTTCGGCGCCCTCCAGGCGCCGAAGGATCAGAAAAAGAAAGGAGAGACCCATGGACAACAACCCCAACCTCAAGATCTGCCAGTCCTGCGCGATGCCGATGGAAAACCCGGAGGACTTCGGGACCAATCACGACGGGGGGCGCAGCGCCGAATACTGCTGCTACTGCTACGAGTCGGGCCGCTTCCGGGAGCCGGACCTGACGGTGGACATGATGCTGGAGCGCGTGGCGGGATTTCTCGTCTCCGAGATGTCCTTCACGGAGGCGGCCGCCCGGGCGAAGATGGGCGCGGTCCTGCCCAAGCTCAAGCGCTGGCAGCTGCGTTGATCAGCCTTTCCCCGAACTTGGCCTGGCCCGGCGATTTCAACCACGAATCCCGCTAATCCCCGCGAATCGGGCCGTCCCGGCGCCGAACAAGATTCGCGAAGATTCGCGAGATTCGCGGTTCGTTCTTCGGCGGCTATTTTAATTTTAGGTTGTCGATCAGCCTCGTCTTCCCGACCCGGACGGCGAGCAGCCCCCGAGTCCCCTTCCCGACCCGAAAGACCGGAGCCAGGTCTTCCTCCCGGACGATCTCGACGTAGTCGATCCGGGCCGAGGGCTCCCGGCGGATGATCCGCTCCATCTCCGCCCGGATCTTCCGCCCGTCCTTTTTGCCCCCCCGGGCCATCGCCCGGGCCCGGAGCAGCGCCCGCCGGAGGCAGAGGGCCTGCGTCCGCTCCGCGGGGCCGAGATAGGCGTTGCGCGATGACATCGCCAGACCGTCCTTCTCCCGCATGATCGGAGCGACGAAAATCCGGACGGCGAGGTTGAGGTCCTCGACCATCTTCCGGATCACCCGCGCCTGCTGGTAATCCTTGATCCCGAAGACGGCGAGATCGGGGCGGACGATGGCGAAGAGTTTCAAGACAACCGTCGCCACCCCCCGGAAATGCCCCGGACGGCTCGCCCCGCAGAGCCCCCGGCTCAGCCGCGTCTCCTCCACGTACGTGGAATAGCCCTCGGGATACATCCCGGCCACGGAGGGAGCGAAGACGATCTTGGCCCCGGCCTCCCGGCAGAGGGCGAGGTCCCGTTTCAGGTCGCGGGGATAGCTGGAGAAGTCCTCCCGGGGCCCGAACTGGGCCGGGTTGACGAAGATGGAAACGACCACGACGTTCGCGCGGGCCCGGGCGGCGCGGATCAGGCTTAGGTGCCCATCGTGGAGATAGCCCATCGTGGGCACCAGGCCGATGGTTCTGCCCCGGCGCTGGCAGTCCCGGGAGGCGCGCCGCATGGCGGCGATGGAGCGGATCAGTTTCATAATGAGTAATGAGTAAGGTTAATACGACTCCTTCTCCGCGGGGAACTTCCCCTCCTCTACTTCGCGCTTGTACTCCCCGATCGCCTTCACCGTAGTTCCCCAGAGATCGGCGTAACGCCGGACGAACTTCGGCGTGAAGCGGTCGAACATCCCGAGGAGATCGGCGGTGACCAGGATCTGGCCGTCGCAGTGCGGTCCCGCCCCGATCCCGATCGTCGGGACGGAAAGGGCGCCGGTGATCTCCCCCGCCAGGGCCGCCGGGACGCACTCCAGGACCACGGCGAAGGCACCGGCCGCTTCGAGCGCCCGGGCGTCCTCGATCAGCCGCTGGGCCGATTCGTGATCCCTCCCCTGGACCTTGTAGCCGCCCAGGTTCAGGATGTCCTGGGGGGTGAGGCCGATGTGGCCGAGGACGGGGATGCCGGACGCGACCATGCGGGAGACGAGTCCGGCCATCTCCTTCCCCCCTTCCAGTTTGACCGCCTGGGCGCCGCCCTCCTGGACGAAGCGGCCGGCGTTGCGGAGCGCCTCCTCGACGCTGATATGGTAGGAGAGGAAGGGCAGGTCGCCGACCAGGAGGCAGCGGCGGTTCCCCCGGGCGACGGCCTTCATGTGGTGAACCATCTCGTCCACCGTCACCGGGAGGGTGTTCTCGTAGCCCAGGACCACCATCCCCAGGGAGTCGCCGATCAGGATGATGTCGATCCCCGCCTCGTTCAGGACCCGCGCCGAGAAGTAGTCGTAGGCGGTGAGGGCCGTGATCTTCTTCCCAGACTTCTTCTTCTCCCGGATGGAGGAAACGGTGCTCTTCCCCACGTCGGTCATGTCGTCACCTCTCCGCAACCGCGGAATGCACGGCGTAAAATCGAATCAAGCCGCGGATTGCGCGGATTGATCTGTTCGGCCGCGGATGGCGACCGGAACACTGATCCCCTCGATGGGGAAGTGGGTTCCATTGCAATCCGCGCAATCAGCGGCTTTCCATTAGCCAAGCCGGGCCGGCGATCCGCGCCACCGGCTGGTCCTCCTCAAGCCGCCGGAGCAGTTCCTCGACCGTGAATCCCGCGCCGGGTATCCGGAGGCGGGGGACGAGCTCGCAGAGCGGCTCCAGGACAAAGCGCCTCTCGGCCAGACGGGGGTGGGGGACTTTGAGCTCACCCCCGTCAATAATCTCCTCCCGGTAGAGGAGGATGTCAAGGTCGATCGTCCGGGGGCCGAAGCGCTGGCCGCGCCGCCGGCCGAGCTCGGCCTCGATCCCGGCGCAGGCGCGGAGAAGATTCCGGGGAGAGAGGTCGGTGGCTATCTCCGCGACGCAGTTCAAGAAATCGGGCTGCCCAACGAGTTCGCGGGGCGCGGTCTCGTAAAGCCCGGAGACCCGGAGAACCCCGATACGGGGGTGGGCGGCGCACCGCCCGATCGCCCGGCGGAGGAGCCCCTCCCGGTCGCCGAGGTTGGATCCGAACGAGAGGTAGACCCCGCCCGGCCACGACGTCCACGAATTATCACGAATTTGCACGAATACCGCCCGCCTTAAGCCCTCCCCGCAGATTCGCGCATTATTCGCGCGGAAAGTCCGGGTCAGTCCCGGGACCAGTCGATCTTGAGCGACCGCAGCCTCTCCAGCGCCTGGGCGATCTCCCCCTCCGGGCGGGTGAGCGCCATGCGGACGTAGCCCTCGCCGTAGACGCCAAGCCCGACGCCGGGGGTGGCGACGATCCCCGCCCGATCGAGGAGGCAGGAGGCGAACGAACGCGAATCGAAGCCGCGGGGGACTCCGGCCCAGACGTAGAAGGTGGCAGAAGGCTTCGGGACCTTCCAGCCGAGCGCGTTCAGCCCGTCCACCAGGAGGTCGCGGCGGCGGCGGTAGGTCACAAGGAGCCCCTCCCGGAAGCCCTGGGGGCCGCTCAAGGCCGCGATCCCCGCGATCTGGACCGCCCGGAAGATGCCGGAGTCGACGTTCGACTTCACCTTCGCCAGCCCCGCGATCAGGGTCCGGTTCCCCACCGCGAAGCCGACCCGCCAGCCCGTCATGTTGTAGGTCTTGGAGAGGGAATGGAACTCGATCGCGTACTCCCGGGCCCCGGGGAGCTCGAGAAAGGACGGGGGGCGCAGTCCGTCGTAGGCGAGCTCGGTGTAGGCGGCGTCGTGGCAGACGATGATCCCGTGCTTGCGGGCGAAAGCGCCCGCCCGCTTGAAAAAGTCGAGCGAGCAGACGGCCGCGGTCGGGTTGTTCGGATAGTTCAGCCACATCAGACGCGCCTTTTTCAGCTTCGCTTTCGGGACGCGGGACAGGTCGGGGAGGAACCCGTTCTCCTCGAGAAGCGGGAGAGGGACCGGCTCCCCGCCGCAGAAGATCGTCCCCGACTGGTAGACGGGGTAGCCGGGGTTGGGGACGAGGACCCGGTCGCCGGGGTTGACGAAGGCGAGGGGGACGTGGGCGATCCCCTCCTTCGATCCGAGGAGGGGGAGGATCTCGGTCTCGGGGTCGAGGCGGACCGAGAAGCGGCGCTCATACCAGGCGGCGATCGCCGTCCGGAGCTCCTTCATCCCGAAATCGAGGGCGTAGCGGTGGCTCGCCGGGTCCTTGGCCCCCCGGTAGTTGGCCTGGATGATGTGGGGCGGGGTCGGAGTGTCCGGATCGCCCACGCCGAGGTCGATCAGCTTCTTCCCCTTTGCGATCAGCTCCCGCTTCGCCCGGTCGATCTCGGCGAAAAGATAGGGAGGGAGCTGGCGCAAGCGTTCGGAGTATTCGATCTTCATGGTCTCCTCTGGCTGAGCAAACTGAAGCCGCGGATTTCGCGGATTATAAAACCGAGCAAGCCGAATCCTAATCCGCGTAATCTACGCAATCCGCGGCTATTGTTTTTTCTGGCCGAGGACATCCCGCATCGTGTAGAGCCCCGGCCGGGCTTTAAGGACGAACCTCGCGGCGCGCAGCGCCCCCCGGGCGAAGGTGTCGCGGGAGTGGGCGCGGTGGGAGAGCTCCACCCGCTCGCCGAGGGTGGAGAAGATCACGGTGTGCTCGCCCACGATGTCTCCGGCCCGGACGGCGTGGACCCCGATCTCCCCCCGCTTCCGGGCGCCTTCCCGGCCGCTCCTCCCGTAGACGCCGGCCTTCGCCAGGTCGACCCCGCGCGCGGCGGCCACGGTTTCGGCCAGCTTCTTGGCCGTTCCGCTCGGCGCGTCGGCCTTGAAGCGGTGGTGGGCCTCGACGATCTCGACGTCGTATTCCTCGCCCAGGGCGGCGGCCACCCGCCCGGCGAGGTCGAAGAGGAGATTCACCCCCACGGACATATTGGGGGAGAAGACGACCGGGACCGACTGGGCCGCCCGCCGGAGAGCCCCCGTCTCCTCCGGGGTAAGGCCGGTCGTCCCCACGACCAGCGGTTTCTTCTCCCGGGCGCAGAGGGCGGCGTGGGCGGCGACGGCGTCTCCGGCGGAGAAGTCGATGACCACGTCGCCGGCCGGAAGCGCTCGGGCCGGGTCGGCGGTGATCGGGACGCCGCCGGGCTTCTCGCCCGCCGCCTCCATGGCGTCCCGCCCCAGGTCGGGGTGGCCCGCCTTCTCCACCGCTCCCGCGATCCGGAAATCCTTCTCCGAAATGGCGCAGGCGACGATCCGCTTCCCCATCCGGCCCGCCGCCCCGAAGACGATCAGATTGATCATGGGATTCTCCCCTCCGGCTCTGGACGAAATGGACTCAATGGACGATATGGACCAACCGGGCGCCGCTGTCCATCCCGTCCATATCGTCCATCACGATCCGCTAAACAAGCTTGTAATTTGTCAGCACCTTGACCAGCTTCTCCCGGTTCTCGGGGGCGAGCGGGCAGAGGGGGAGGCGGAACTCCTCCCGGACCTTCCCCATCAGGGAGAGCGCCGTCTTGACCGGGATTGGGTTGGTCTCGATGAAGAGGGCCTTGAAGAGCTGGTAAAGCCGGAAGTGGAGCTCCCGCGCCTCCTCCCAGCGCCCCTCCATCCCCGCGCGAACCATCTGCGAGACCTCCCGGGGGGCGACGTTGGCGATGACCGAGATGACCCCCTTCCCTCCCACGGACATGATCGGAAGGGTGAGCATGTCGTCGCCGGAGAGAACGGCGATCGAGCAGAGGGAGAGGATCATGTTCGTCTGGTCGACCGAGCCGCTCGCCTCCTTGATCGCGACGATCCGGGGGACCTCGGAGAGGCGGGCGACGGTGGCGGGTTCGAGGTTGACCCCGGTCCGGCCGGGGACGTTGTAGAGGACGAGGGGGACCGCAGTTTCCCGGGCGAGTTTCGTGAAGTGCTCGATCATCCCCCGCTGGGTCGGCTTGGTGTAGTAGGGGGTGATGACCAGGGCCCCGTCCGCCCCCACCTCCTGGGCGTGGCGGGTGAGGCGCAGCGCCTCGCGGTAGGAATTGGAGCCGGCGCCGGCGATCACCTTGATCCTGCCCTTGACCTGGCGGACGACGAACTCCACCACCTGGTCGTGTTCCTCGTGGGAGAGGGTGGCCGACTCTCCGGTCGTGCCGCAGGGGACGATCCCGTCGGTCCCGTTCGCGATCTGGAATTCGACGAGCTCCGCGAGCGCGTCGTAGTCGACGGCCTCGCCCCGGAAGGGGGTGACGATGGCGGTGAACGATCCCTGAAACATGGCGGCCTCCTTTACGCTTTCCCCGGCGGGGAAAGTGTACCAATATCGACAGAGGATTGAATAGGATCGAATCGGATAACGGTGGCCCCTCCCCCCGCCCTCCTATTCAATAGCGGAGGGGGAGAGCGACCTCGCCGGAGAAGACGAACTCGGCCGGTCCGGTCAGGTAGACGCGGTTGTCGGCTGCCCATGCCACGCCGAGCGCCCCCCCGGGCAGGCGAACAGTCACCCGCCGGCCGGTCTTCCCCAGGCGGGCCGCCGCCACGGCCGCGGCGCAGGCCCCCGTCCCGCAGGCGTAAGTGATCCCCGCCCCCCGCTCCCAGACGCCGACCTCGATCTCGGAGGGGGACTCCACCCGAACGAACTCGACGTTGGTTCGCTTCGGGAAGAAGGGATCGTTCTCGATCGCCGCGCCGAGGCGGGCGGCGGCGGGGTCGCCGAAGATGACGCAGTGGGGGTTCCCCATCGAAACGCAGGTGATCCGGTAGCGGTTCGCCCCGAAGCGGCGGGGAAGGTCGACGATCTCGCCGGACCGGCGGACCGGAATCTCCCTCCCCTCCCAGGAAGGCTCGCCCATGTCCACGGTCGCCGCCCTCGGGGCGATCCGGATCGTCTTGACCCCGGCGTCCGTCTCCACGAGAAGGCGGCCCGGGCGGCCGATCTTCTCCCCGCGCGCCCAGAGGGCGAGGCAGCGGATCCCGTTGCCGCACATCTCGGCTCGGGAGCCGTCGGCGTTGAGGATCGTCATCCGGACGTCCGCCCGGCGGGAGCGGCCGGCCAGGATCACGCCGTCGGCCCCGACGCCGAACGAGCGGCGGCAGAGGAAGCGGGCGGCGGCAGGCGGGAGGCGGAGGCGGCCGGAGCGATTGTCGATCAGGATGAAGTCGTTCCCGAGACCGTGCATCTTGACGAAGGGGATCGTCTTCATCGTTCGTCCGCGCGCAGGAAATCGGGGACGGACTGACCCCGGAGAAGATCGGCCGGCGTTTCCCGCTCCCGGATCACCCACCAGCGGCCGCCCTTGACCAGCGCCTCGGCCGGGCGGGGACGGGCGTTGTAGTTCGAGCTCATCGCGTAGCCGTAGGCCCCCGCGCTCATCACCGCCAGGAAGTCCCCGGGGCGGGGCTCGCCGATCCGGCGCCGCTGGGCGAAGAAGTCGCCTGATTCGCAGACCGGTCCGACCACGTCGGCCGTGATCGCCCGCCTCCCCTCCTCGTCCAGGGGGAGGATCCGATGGTAGGCCCCGTAGAGGGCGGGGCGGATCAGGTCGTTCATCCCCGCGTCCAGGATGACGAAGCACTTGCGCGCCTTCCGCTTAAGATAGACCACCCGGGAGACCAGGCAGCCCATGTTCCCGGAGAAGTAGCGCCCCGGCTCCATGATCAGGGTCCCCCGGAAATCCTTGAGCAGGGGGGCGAGCGCGGCGGCGTAGTCGGCGGGCGCCGGCGGCGCCTCTCCCCGGTAGGAGATCCCCATCCCGCCCCCCAGGTCGAGGCAGCCGAGGCGGATCCCCATTCCCTCCAGCTCGGAGAGGACGGCGAGAAGCTTCCGGAGCCCCTCCGCGTAGGGGCGGACGGAGAGGATCTGCGAGCCCAGGTGCATCTGGATCCCCGCCGCCCGGACGTGGGGGAGGTTCTCGCACTGGCGGTAAAACTCGACGGCGGCCGTCAGTTCGATCCCGAACTTGTTCTCGTCCTTCCCGGTGGTGACGTAGCGGTGGGTGTGGGCGTCGACCCCGGGCGTGATCCGAAGGGCGATGGGGGCGATCCGGTCCAGCTCTCGGGCGACGTCGTTGATCAGATGGAGCTCAGGGAAGGACTCGACCGTGAAGAAAAGGATGCCGGCCTCGAGGGCGGCGCGGATCTCGGGGCGGGTCTTGCCCACGCCGGCGAAGACGATCCGCTCCGGGGGGACGGCGGCCGCCCGGGCGAGGGCGAGTTCGCCCCCGGAGACCACGTCCACCCCGGCCCCCCGGGAGGCGAGCGCCCGGATGACCGCCAGGCTGGGATTGGACTTGATGGAGTAGCAGATCAGGCGCCGGCGACCGGAGAAGGCCGCGTCGAGCTCCCGGAAGCGGGCGACGAGATGGGAGTGGCTGTAGACGTAGAGCGGCGTCCCCAACTCCTGGGCGATGGCCTTGACCTCCACCTCCTCGCAGAAGAGGCGGCCGGAGCGGTAGGACCAGGAGAGGCTGTCGGGGAAGAGCGGCACGCCGGATGGGGAATTGATTCCACGAATTTTCACGAATAAGTCCTTTAAACACCCGACGCTTTCTCTGCGATTCTGTGGGAGGGACGTCTCGCCCCGATCCATGCCGGCCCGATTATCTTTTTCCACCGCCGGATCTCCCCCGCCACCAGCCGGGGCGCGGTCGACCCCCGGCTGAGCTTGGCCCGGACCGAGGTGGACGGGGAGAGCAACTTGAGCGCCCGCGCGTCGAAGGCCGGGGAGCACTCTCTAAGCTCGGCGAGGGTCAGCTTCGCCCAGTCCCGGCCGCGCCGGAGGCAGCGAGCGACCAGCGCGCCGACCAGGCGGTGGGCCTCGCCGAAGGGGACCCCCTTCCGGACCAGATACTCCGCCAGGTCGGCGGCGGAGGAGAAATCCCCCCGGAGCGCGCCGGCGATCCGCTCCCGGTCGAGGGAGAGCGAGGAGACGAGCGGCGCCATCACTTGGAGCGCCCCGAGCGCCGTGTCGAGCGAGTCGAAGAGCGGCTCCTTGTCCTCCTGCAGGTCGCGATTGTAGGAGAGGGGGAGACCCTTGAGGACGGTGAGGAGGGCGACCAGGTTCCCATAGAGGCGGCCGGTCTTCCCGCGGACCAGCTCGGCCGGGTCGGGGTTCATCTTCTGGGGAAGGAAGGAGGAGCCCGTGGAGAAGGACTCGTCGAGGCGGATGAAGCCGAACTCCGAGGTGGACCAGAGGACGATCTCCTCGCAGAGGCGGGAGAGGTGCATCCCCAGGACGGCCAGGGCGGCGAGGATCTCGACGGCGAAATCCCGGTCGGAGACGGCGTCGAGGGAGTTCGCGGCGACGCCCGCGAAGCCCAGCCGCCGCGCGAGGTACCCCTGGTCGAGGCCCAGCCCGCTGCCGGCCAGGGCGGCCGAGCCGAGGGGAAGGAGGTCGAGCCGGCGGAGCGCGTCGAAAAGGCGGGAGCGGTCGCGCTCGATCATCTCGACGTAGGCAAGGAGGTGGTGGGCGAAGAGGACCGGCTGGGCGTGCTGGAGATGGGTGTAGCCGGGCATGACCGCGTCCTTCTCCGCCTCGGCCCGGGCGAGGAGGGCCGCCTGGAGGGAGCGGGCGGCGGCGGCGACCTCGGCGACCCGCTCCTTGAGATAGAGGCGGAGATCGGTCAGAACGAGGTCGTTGCGGGAGCGGCCGGCGTGGAGCTTCCTCCCCAGGGGACCGACCTTGCGGATCAGGCGGTCGATGACCAGGCTGTGGACGTCCTCGTGGCCGGAGAAGGAGACCCGGCCCTGGGCCAGCTCCCTTCCGATCGCCTTGAGGGCGCGGACCAGGGCGGACTTCTCGCCCCGGGTGAGATAGCCGGCCCGCCCCAGGGCCTCGGCCTGGGCGATCCCGACCCGGATGTCCTGGGGGAAAAGCCGGCGGTCGAAGGCGAGCGAGGAACTGAAGGCCTCGACGCGGGGGTCGGTCGGCTTGCGGAACCTTCCTCCCCAGAGTTTCTTTTTCATCACGGATCTCGCCTTTCGCGGACCCCCAAGGCCCGCGGCTAGTGTAGTGTCTCAGAAATACCTTGACCATTTATACGCCGACAAGAATCTGGGACAGCACATTAGGAACGCGCTTTCTTCCGACTCCGCTCCCGGCGCAGGGACTCGCGGATCTTCAGCCGCAGGGCGTTCAAGCGAATGAAGCCGGTGGCGTCGCTCTGCCGGTAGACCTCCTCCTGCTCGAAGGTGGCGTAGGAGGGGGCGTAGAGGGAGGTCGGGGACTTTCGCCCCACCACGGAGCAGTTCCCCTTGTACAGCTTCACCCGCACGACTCCGTTCACGTCCTCCTGGGTGCGGGAGACCGCCCCGCGAAGGAGATCCATCTCCGGGGAGAACCAGAATCCGTAATAGATGAGCTCGGAGATCTTCGTGACCAGGGAGTCCTTGAAGTGCATGACCTCGCGGTCAAGCGTGATCGACTCCAGCGCCCGGTGGGCGATGTGCAGGATCGTCCCCCCCGGCGTCTCGTAGACCCCCCGGCACTTCATCCCCACGAAGCGGTTCTCCACCATGTCCACCCGGCCGATCCCGTTCTCCCCGCCCAGGCGGTTGAGCGCCTCGAGCAGGGAGGCCGGCGAGAGCTTCTGGTCGTTCACCGCCACCGGGACCCCCCGGGCGAAGGCGATCTCGAGGTAGGTCGGCTTGTTCGGCGCCCGCTCCGGTGCGGCCGAGAGGACGAACATGTCCTCCGGAGGCTCCCGCCAGGGGTCCTCGAGGATCCCGCCCTCGAAGGAGATGTGGAGAAGGTTGCGGTCGGAGCTGTAGGGGCGCTCCTTGGTCACCGGAACCTCGATCCCGTGCGCGCGGGCGTAGGCGATCAGGTCGCTGCGAGACTTCATCTCCCACTCCCGCCAGGGGGCGATGATCCGGATCGCGGGCTCCAAGGCGAGGTAGCTGAGCTCGAAGCGGACCTGGTCGTTCCCCTTCCCCGTCGCCCCGTGGGAGACGTACTCCGCCTTCTCCTTCCGGGCGATCTCGATCTGCTTCCGGGCGATCAGGGGGCGGGCCAGCGAGGTCCCCAGAAGATAGGTCCCCTCGTAGATCGCGTTGGCCTGGATGGCCGGGAAGACGAAATCGCGGACGAACTCCTCCCGGAGATCCTCGACATAGACCTTGACCGCTCCGGTCTTCCTGGCCTTGGCCGCGGCCTCCGAGACCTCCTTGCCCTGGCCGACGTCGGCGATGAAGGCGACCACGTCCAGCTTCTTCTCCTCCTTGAGCCAGGTCAGGATGATCGAGGTGTCGAGGCCGCCGGAGTACGCGAGAACGACTTTGCTCATGCTCTCTCCCCTTCGAGGTTACGGAAAGTTACGTAAGGTTACGTGAGGTTACGCAATGTTACGTAAGGTTACATCCTGTGAGCGCTTGCCTTACACCTTACACCTGACACCTGACACCTTACACCTTACGCCTGACAGCCGTCCCCCTCAACCCGCCTTCTGGCTCCTCGCCACGGATTTCAGCGCGGCTTTCAGTATCTTCAGTCCGCGGGCCGCTTCCTTCTCCGCGATCGTCAGGGCGGGCATCAGGCGCAACACGTTGCCGGCCGTGCAGTTGACGATCATCCCCCGCCGGAGGCACTCCTCGACCACCGGCTTCCCTTCCCGTTGGAGCTCGATCCCGATCATCATCCCGATCCCCCGCACCTCGGCGATCAGGGGGATCTCCTCCTTCCAGCCGCGGAGGCGGTCCATGAGATACGCCCCCATCCTCCGCGCGTTTTCGAGCACGCCCTCCTCCTCCATCGCCCGGAAGGCGGCCAGGGCGGCCTGGCAGACCAGGGGGTTGCCTCCGAAGGTCGAGGCGTGCGTGCCGGCGGGAAGAAGGCCCCCCAGGGCGGCGCGGGCGACCATCGCCCCGATCGGGACGCCGCCGCCCAGCGACTTGGCCAGGGTCATCACGTCGGGCTCGACGCCGTAGGCCTGGACGGCGAAATACTCCCCGGTCCGCCCCATCCCGGTCTGAACCTCGTCCACGATCATCAGGATCTTCTCCCGGTCGCAGAGGTCGCGGACAAAGCGCGCATACTCCGGCGTCGCCGGGCGGACCCCGCCCTCCCCTTGGACCAGCTCCAGCATCACCGCCGCGGTCTTCGGCGTAATCGCGGCGCTCAAGGCCTCCCGGTCGTTGAAGGGGACGTAGCGGAAACCCGGGACCAGGGGCTCGAAGCCGGCCTGATATTTGGGCTGGCCGGTGGCGGTGATCGTCGCCAGGGTCCGCCCGTGAAAGGAGGAGAGCATCGTGACGATCTCGAAGCGGCCCTGGGGATGGCCGAAGCGGCGGGCGAGCTTGATCGCCCCCTCGTTCGCCTCGGCGCCCGAGTTGCAGAAGAAGCAAGTCCCCGGGAAGGCTTTCTCGATGATCGTCCGGGCGAGCTTCCCCTGCCACTCGCTGTAGAAGTTGTTCGGCAGGTGGATCAGGCGGGAGGCCTGGGCCTTGATCGCCCGGACCACCGCCGGGTGGCAGTGGCCGAGGTTGGAGACCCCCCAGCCGGGGAAGAAATCGAGGTAGCGCCTCCCCTCGGCGTCCCAGATCCAGGAGCCCTTGCCCCGGACGAAAACCGCCGGGAAACGCCCGTAGGTGGCCATCACGTACCGCCCGTACTCGGCGATGATATCATCGGTCTTGGTCATGGTTTGTCCCCGTGCGATCGGCAGCTAACAACTAGTTATCAGTTATCAGTGATCAGTGATCAGTTATCAGTGATCAGTTATCAGTTATCAGTGATCAGTTACTGATGACTGATTACTGATCACTGATCACCGTTCCTAGTCCCCGATCTCCGTCCCGATCCCCTTGTCGGTGAAGATCTCCAGGAGCAGGGAGTGCCGGACCCGGCCGTCGATGACGTGCACCTTCTTCACCCCGCTCTCCAGGGCCTTCAAGCCGGAGGTGACCTTGGGGATCATCCCGCCCTCGATCACCTTGGCCGCCAGCAGGCTCTGGATGTCCCGCCGGTTGAGCGAAGAAAGGAGCTGCGACTGCCCCTCCCCCTCGGACTTCCTCAGGATGCCGGGGACGTCGGAGAGGAAGACCAGCTTCTCCGCCTTCAGGGCGGACGCGATTTCGCCCGCGGCTACGTCGCCGTTGATGTTGTAGACCCGGCCCCGCTCGTCCGCTCCCAGCGGCGCCACCACCGGGATGACGCCCCGACGGAGGATCCGGGTCAGGGGGCCCGGGGAGACCGCCGAGACCTCGCCGACGAAGCCGATGTCGGCCGGGGCCGTCTTCCCGTTCGGGCCCTTGAGCAGGGGCGTATGCTTGACCGCCCGGATCGCCCCTTCCGGGCCGCCGCAGACTCCGGAGGCCTTCCCCCCGAAACCGCGGATCGTCTTCACCAGGCGATCGTTGATCTCGGCGAGAGTCTCCCGGACGATCCCGATCGTGGCTTCGTCGGTCACCCGCAGGCCCTGGACGAAGCGCGGCATGATCCCCGCCTTCTTCATCCGGGCGGAGATGTCCTGCCCGCCCCCGTGGACCAGGACCGGGCGCATCCCGACCGCCTCCATGAAGACGACGTCCTTGAGCACCCCCTCGGTGCAGCCGGAGACGCTCATCGCGCTTCCCCCCAGCTTGACCACCACCACCTTCCCGTCGAAGGACTGGATGTAGGGAAGGGCCTCGATCAGGATGCCGGCCTTTTCGATCAGCTTCTGCATGGAACGGTCCCAGGGCGACCAGTAATCGATGAGTAATTGCTTGAGATTGCTTCGTCTATTCCTTGTTGATCTCGACGTACTCCGGGGAAAGGTCGCAGGTGTAGACCGTATCCGCGGCCGGCCCCAGGCCAAGGTCGACGACGAAGCGGAGAAGCTTCTTCCGGATCTCGATCCGGCCGGCGCCGGGGACGACCCGCCCGCGGTCGATGATCTTCGCCTTCCCCAGCCAGGCCCGGACCTTCTCCTCCCGGACCTCGGCGCCGGAGGCGCCGAGCGAAGACATCAGCCGCCCCCAGTTCGGGGTCTGGCCGTAGAGCGTGGACTTGAAGAGGGGAGAGTTCGCCGCGGCCATTGCCGCCCGGAAGGCGTCGGAGGGGGAGCGGGCGCGGCGCACCTCGATCGCGATCGACTTGGTGGCCCCCTCCCCGTCGGCGGCGATCATCCGGGCCAGGCGGAGGCAAATGGCCTCGACCGCGGCGGCGAAAAGCGCGGCGGCGCGGCCGGCGGCGGGGATCCTCGCCCCCGACTCCCCGTTGGCCAGGAGGAGGACGGTGTCGTTGGTGGAGCGGTCGGCGTCGACGGTGACCCGGTTGAAGGATACCTCGATCGCCCGCCCCAGGACGGCCCGCAGGGCTCCGGCGGAGACGGCGGCGTCGGTGGCGATGAAGGCGAGCATCGTCGCCCCGGCGGGCCGGGAGGCGACCGCCATCCGCGGGCAGATCATCCCCGCCCCCTTGGCCATCCCCCCCACCCGCACCTTCTTCCCGCCGACCCAGAACTCGACCGCCGCCTCCTTGGGGCGGGTGTCGGTGGTCATGATCGCCCGGGCGGCGTAGGGGTTTCCCCCCCGGCGGACGATCCCGGCCAGGTCCTCCACCCCCTTGCGGATCCGGTCCATCGGAAGGTAGGGGCCGATCCGGCCGGTCGAGCAGACCGCGATTAGCGCGGGAGCGATCCCGAGAAAACCCCCGGCCAGGCGCGCGGTCTCGATCGCGTCGGAGTAGCCCCGGGAACCGGTGCAGGCGTTGGCCACGCCGGAGTTCACCACCACGGCCTGGAGGAGTCCTTTCTTCACCCGCTCCCGGTCGAGCCGGACCGGCGCGGCCTGCACCCGGTTGGTGGTGAAGGAACCCGCCGCCGCCGCGGGACGGCGCGAACAGAGCATGGCCATGTCGCGCCGGCCCTTGGCCTTGATCCCGCAGGCGATCCCGGCGGAGAGGAAGCCCCGGGGAGCGTTGACTCCACCCGGAATTGATTTCAGCCGGCTCATATCCTAAAAAGGTTACGTAAGGTTACCCGAGGTTACGTAAGGTTACGTCAAGTTACGTAAGGGTTATCCGAGGTTACGCAATACCACGCGATGATGCGTAAGGCTGCGCAAGCGCGCCGGCGGCAACTTTATGTAACCCCACGTAACTATGCGTAACCTTGCGTAACCTTATTTGTGCAGCCCCGCCCACTCCTCCCATCCCTGCATGATGTTCATGTTCTGGACCGCTTGGCCGGCCGCGCCCTTCAGAAGGTTGTCGATGGCGGCGACGAGGATCAGGTTCCTCGTCCGGGGGTTGAACTTGAGGCCGATCAGGCAGTTGTTGGTCCCCACCGCCTCCCGGAGCTGGGGGAGAGAACCCTTCGGGTAGACCCGGACGAAGGGCTCGTCCCCGTACCGGCGGCGGTAGATCTCGAGGAGGTCTTCCTCGGTCGCGCCGCCGGCGAGCCGGAGATAGATCGTGGAAAGGATGCCCCGGTTGACCGGGAGGAGATGGGGCGAGAACTCCACCTGCATCTTGCGCCCGAGCGCGGCGGAGAGGACCCCGGCGATCTCCGGCGTATGCTTATGGGTGGTCAGACTGTAGGCCTTGAAATTCTCGTTCACCTCGGGGAAGAGGAGGGCCAGGGAGGCCTTCCGCCCGGCGCCGGTGACGCCGCTCTTGGCGTCGACGATCGCCTCGGGGGCGGCGAGCAGGCCGGCCGAAGCGGCCGGGTAAATCGCCAGGATCGCCCCGGTCGGGAAACAGCCCGGGTTGGCGACGAGCCGCGCTCTTGTCACCTTCTCCCGGAAGAGCTCGGGGAGCCCGTAGACCGCCTGGCGGAGCCCCTCCGGATCGGCGTGCGCCGCTCCGTACCAGCTCTCGTAATCCTCTTTCCGGGGGAAGCGGTAATCGGCGGAGAGGTCGATCACCTTCTTCCCCGCCTTGAGAAAGGCGGGGGCGAAGCGCATGGAGACGGTGTGGGGCAGGGAGAGAAAGACGATCTCGGCCCGCCGGCAGACCGCCTCAGTGTCCACGGGAGTGCAGTCCAGGTCCACCGTCCCCTGGAGCTCCGGGAACTCGTCCTGGATCTTGATCGTCCCGTCCACCTTGGCGGTGAGCGAGACCACCTCGGCCCGGGGGTGCCGGAGGAGGAGCTTCAGGATCTCCACGCCGGTGTAGCCGGTGGCGCCAACGATGGCAACGGGGGTCTTGCTCATGGTCCATCTCCCTTCCACTGTCTCCTGGTTATTTAATCATATCCGCGGACTCGGCCAAACAGAGAAGACGAGAAATCGCCCGGACCGCCCGCGGAGATCGCGCGATCCCCGCGAACAATCCGGGCGATTCCTGCTTCCCGGTGTCCCCGGAAAGGCTCGGGCTGACCCGACGCCAGGTCCTGGAGGAGGATGCTCGGAGGAGAACTTCAAACGATGATGGCGGAGGCGCGGCCGCGCCGCCGCTATTATCGTTTGGAGAACTGGAACCGCTTCCGGGCGCCGGGCTGGCCGTACTTTTTCCGCTCCCGCTTGCGCGGATCGCGGGTGAGCAGCCCCGAGGACTTGAGCGAGGGGCGGAAGGCGGGGTTGGCGAGGACCAGGGCGCGGGCGAGACCGTGCACCAGGGCGCCGGCCTGGCCGACCTTCCCTCCCCCGACCACTTGGGCGGTCACGTCGAACTTTCCGGTCGAGCCGGTGACGTCGAAGGGGACCTTGAGCCGATTGGCCAGAATCTCGCGGTGGAAGTATTTCTCCGGGGCCTGGTCGTTAACGCTGAACTTCCCGGCGCCCGGCTGCAGGATGACCTTGGCCACGGCGGTCTTCCGCCGGCCGGTGGCCCTGATGGTGTCCGTTTCGCCCATGATGATCTCTTTAGAGTTTGATCGTTTCCGGCTGTTGCGCCGCGTGCGGATGCTTGGCCCCGGCGTACACCTTGAGCTTCTTCATGATCTGGTTGCCCAGACGGTGATGGGGGACCATCCCCCGCACCGCGTGCTCGATGATCCTCTCCGGGTGGGAGGCGAGCACCTGGGGATAGGTGTAGCGCCGCAAGCCCCCGGCGAATCCGGTGAAGCGCTGGTACTCCTTCTTCTCGGGCTTGGCGCCGGTGAGGGCGACCTTCTCGGCGTTGATCACGATCACGTAGTCGCCGGTGTCGACGTGGGGGGTGAAGATCGGCTTGTGCTTGCCCCGCAGGAGATCGGCGATCCGGGTGGCCAGCCGTCCGAGGATCTGCCCCTCGGCGTCGACCAGGTACCACTTCGGCTCGATCTCGGAGGCCTTGGCGGAATAGGTGGAGTTTTTGTTCTTCATGTCCGGAGTTGAGGTTCGGGCAAAGCTACCAGCCCCCCCCTTCTCTGTCAATGCCAAATATTTTCCGCTCCGCGGAAAATATTTGAAGCTGCGACCAAGAGAGCGTTCGCCGGACCGGAGGTGCGACCGCCGCCCTATCTCAGGAGGTGCTCGAGGAGGATCTTGACCCCGATCCCGATCAGGATCAGGCCCCCGATGAGCTCGATCTTCTTCTCGAAGAAATGGCCCAGCCGGCTTCCGGCCAGGAACCCCCCGAAGGACACCGCGAAGGTGACCGCCCCGATGACCAGGACCGGCAGAGCGATCGCCACCCGGAGCAGGGAGAAGGACAGGCCCACCGCCAGGGCGTCGATGCTGGTGGCGACGGCGAGGGTGAAGAGGACCGGGGTATCGGTCGGGCATCCCGCCTCCGCCCGGTCCAGCTCCCGCGACTCGACGATCATCTTGGCCCCGATGCCAAGAAGGAGGCCGAAGGCGATCCAATGGTCGATCCCGGCGATCAAGCCCCTCAGCCCCAGGCCGGCGAGCCAGCCGATCACCGGCATCAGGGCCTGGAACCCCCCGAAAAAGAGAGCGACCTTGAGGGCGTGGCGGACCCGCTCGCGGCGGATCACGATCCCGCTGGCCACGGAGACGGCGAAAGCGTCGAGCGAGAGGCCAAACGCGATGAGAATGAGCGGGAGGGGGGACATGGAACAGTCGCGAAAGGTTACATAAGGTTACGTGAGGTTACGTAAGGATACGTAAGGTTACCGCTGGCGCGTTGACTGTAACCTCACGTAACCCCCCGTAACTTACCGTAACCCTCCGTAACCTCATTTTATTCAGAGTTACCGCTGGCGCGTTGGCTGTAACCTCACGTAACCCCACGTAACTTCCCGTAACCCTTCGTAACCTCAGTTTATTTCCCCCCGCAGTTCTCGCGAAAATTTCTCGTACAGCACCAGCATGATCTCGGCGTCCAGGGCGGCGTAGCGGAGCTGCTCCGGGGAGAGCGGCCGGCGGAGCCAGCGGGACTTCTGGTAGGCCTTGTCCATCGGCCGCCCCAGCTCCCTCCGGCAGACGGCGTCCAGGCTGTGGTCGTAGCGGGTCATCTCCCCCCGGAGCTTCTTCGAAGCCTCGAAGGTGTCGAAGACCGGCCCGATCTCCACCCCCAGGCGGCGGAAGACCCCCTGCTCGAAGGGCGCGTAGTGGACGATCTTGACGATGGCGGGATCGGCGAGGGCGCGGTGGACCGCGGAGAGGTCCGGGAGGGCGAGGGGGTCGAAGACGAAGGTCTGGGCGGGGACGGCGATCTGGACCGTGCAGAGGCGGGGGGGGTCGTCGAGAGTCGTCTCCACGTCGAGACCGACCGCCTTCTCCCGGACGATCTCGGCCACCGCGGGCCCGACGCCCTCCGGACGGTCGATCCAGACGATGGGGTTGACCGGGAAGAGGGGGACGCCCGGAAGAGGGGGCGGGCGGTCGCTCTGTCCTTCCGGGGTCATCGCCCCGAACATACGCTCCCGCCGGCTCTCTGGCAACCGCGGAGATGCCTTACGGGGTGGGAAAGATTCGCGATCAAACCGGCCCGCTCTTCTGCTACCATCGCGCCGAGGAGGGCGCCATGGACCAGCCACCCCGTCTCAAGAACAACGTCGAGTACTACCACGACCCCGCGGTCATGGAACGGCTACTCGACTTCTACCACGGCCGCCGCGGCGGCGAGCGCGTCAGCGGATCGCGCTACTGCATCGGCTTCGGCGAGTCCGAGATCTGGAAGGGGAACCTCAAGGGCTACTGGTCCTCGACCAGCCGCGACCAGATCTTCGAGATGACCCAAGGCAAGGGGCTCGACGTCTTCGCCTCCCTCTGGCGGGACGATGGCACCGTCCTCGTCCTCGACCTCGAGTATTTCAACCTCACCTACCCCGGCGAGGCCCACGCCCGGCCGGGGCGGACCTTCGCCAAGGTGGAGCCGGTCTACCGGATCATCGCCGGCATCTTCGGGAGCTACGGGATCCGGCCGCTCCTGACCATGACCGGCCAGGGCTACCACGCCACCGCCCTCTGGCCGTTCGAGAAGAACCACGGGCGGCTGGAGGAGATCGGGGCGCTCGAGCACAACACGATCAAGAAACACGGCTACCGGAAATACAAGATCGGCGGGGAGATCCCCCTCTCCCTGGGCAAAGCCTTCAGCGGGGCCGGCCGCCTGATGCAGTTCGTCTCCCACCGGGCGATCCGGGAGAGCGACCGGCGAAGGGCGGCCGGGGAGCGGATCGTGCCGGTGGTCTATTCCGACGTCCCGATCGGGCCCTCCGGGCGCGGGATCTACGGCGAGGGGCAGGAGGCGATCTCCCTCGATCTCACCCCCTACTCCGACCCCCTCTACGCCCGCTCCATCCGCATCCCCTTCTCCACCTACCAGAAGCACAAGGTCATGCGCTCCAAAGTGGGGGAATGGCTGGCCACCCACACCCCGATCTCCACCTGCGTCCCCCGCTCCTGGCCGGAGGCGGCGGAGACGCCGCTGGAGAAGCTCTTGTCCATCCGCCGGCGGGACGACCAGCGCCACTTCGACCTCACCGCCGAGTACGCGCGGGAGGTCTCCACCGTCATCCCGCGCGAGACGGAAGGCTGGGAGCGCCTCCTCGAGGACTACCGGGCTGACGACCTCGCCCGATTCCACCGGACCTTCGACGAGAAATACTACACCCCGGAGAAGGGGCCGGTCTTCGACCCGGAGAAGATCGCCCGCGAGCTCCCTCCCTGCATCGGCTTCGCCCTCTTGAACCCCAACGACAACCTCCTGAAGCCGGTCTACCTCCAGGGGCTGATCCGGGTCCTCGACAAGAAGGGCTGGCACCCCAAGGACATCGCCCACCTGATCTACACCACCTACCACGGGATGAAGAAGTGGGGCTACCGGTCTTCGGAGAAGCTGGCCCATTTCTGGACCGAGCTCTACGGGGGGGCGATCTGGACCGGGACCGACACCAAGCACGACCTCAACTGCATCTCCCAGCAGGAGCGCAACCTCTGCTATGTACGGGACTGCGGCCACAACCTGGCGGACTATCGCTGATGGGCTTTGATCATATTCTCGAGCCTTCCCGCGGCGCCCCTCAGAGCATCGAGACCGGGTCCACGTCCACCTCGATCCGCACGTCGCGGGGGAGCTTGAGCTGCGGAAGAAGCTTTTTCAGCTGCTCGAGAACCGGGGCCACGCTCGCGGTCTTGGCCATCACCTGCCAGCGCCAGCGCCCCTTGATCCGGGCGATCGGGGGCGGCGAGGGGCCAAGGATCTCGCTCCCCCGGACGGCCGTCGCCTGGAGGCGGCGGGCCAGGAACTCCGCCATCCGCCGGCTCTTCTCCTCGTTGGAGGAGAGCACGGTCACGGCCAGGAGATGGGTGGTCGGGGGGTAGCGGAGCTCCTCGCGGAAGGCGATCTCCCGGTCGAAGAAGGGCTCGAACTCCTGGCGGGCGGCGGCCCGGATCGCGGGATGGCCCGGCGCGTAGGTCTGGACGATCACCCGCCCCTTCAGTTCCCCCCGCCCCGAGCGGCCGGTGACCTGGGTGAGAACCTGGAAGGTGTACTCGGTGGCGCGGAAGTCGGCGAGAGAGAGGGCGGTGTCGGCGAAAACCACGCCGACCAGCGTGACGTTCGGGTAGTCGAGACCCTTGGCGATCATCTGGGTCCCGACCAGGATGTCGATCTTGCCCGCCTTGAACTCGGAGAGGATCTCCCGGTGGGCGTCCCGGAAGCCGACCGCGTCGGTATCCATCCTCCGGATCCGCGCCCCCGGGAAGAAAAGGCGGAGCTGCTCCTCGACCCGCTGGGTCCCCAACCCGGTGAGCGAGACCTCGCGCTGGCGGCAGGCGGGACAGACCGTGGGCGGGGCGGCGGTGAAACCGCAGAGGTGGCAGATCAGGATCCGGCGCGCCTTGTGATAGGCGAGCGAGACCGAGCAGTGCCGGCATTGGGCGACCCAGCCGCAGGCCCGGCAGATGGCCAGGGTGTGGAAACCCCGGCGGTTCAGGAAAAGGATGGTCTGCCGCCCCTCCGAGAGGTTGAGCTGGATCGCGTCGAGAAGCTGGCGGGAGAAGGTGACCACCCTCCCCTCCCGCTCCACCTCCGCCTTCATGTCGACCACGGTGACCCGGGGGAGATCGGCCCCGCCCGGACGCGCGGGAAGATGGAGGAGCTCGTACTTCCCCCGCCGGTAGTTGTAGTAGCTCTCCAGGGAAGGGGTGGCCGAGCCGAGGACGGCCGGCGCCCCCTCGATCTTCGCCCGCATCACCGCGAGATCCCGCGCGTGGTAGAAGGGCGACTGGGCGGACTGCTTGTAGGAGGTTTCGTGCTCCTCGTCGACCACGATCAGGCCGAGGTCCCGGACCGGGGCGAAGACCGCCGAGCGCGGGCCGACCACGATCCGGGCCCGCCCCTCCGCCGCCCGCCGCCACTGGTCGTGGCGCTCTCCCTCGGAGAGGGCGCTGTGCAGGATCGCCACCTCGTCGCCGAAGCGCGCCTTGAACCGCTCCCCGGCCTGGGGGGTGAGCGAGATCTCCGGGACCAGGACGATGACGGACCGTCTCCGGGCGAGGACCCGGGCGATCGCCTGGAGGTAGATCTCGGTCTTCCCGGAGCCGGTGATCCCGTGGAGAAGGAAAACCTGGAACCCCCCCTTCTCGATCCGCTCCGCGATCCGGCCGAGAGCCGCCGACTGCTCGGGCGTGAGCGCGAGGGGGGCGGTGGGGAGGATCGTCTCCCCGGCCCAGGAGTCCCGCTCCACGGCCCGGGTCGCGATGCGCACCGCGCCCCTCTTGACTAGCCCCCGGAGCGCCTCCGGAGACGCCGCCGCCGCGGAGAGAAGCGCGCCGGCCTCGACGGGTTGCTTCCTTTCCTCCAGGACCTTCAGCAGCCTGACCTGCGCCGGGGCCCGCTTCCCGATCCGCCCGGCCAGGTCGGCGAGATCGCCGGCGGAAAGGGCGAGCGAAGCGAAGCGGCGGACCGGCGTCCGGGAGACCTTCCGGACCGGGGCGGGCAGCGCGCACTTCCAGGCCCGGGCGAAGGGACAGAAGTAGTACTTGGCCATCCAGGAGACGAGCGCCACCAGGGACTCCGGGAAGAGCGGCCGCCGGTCGAGGATCTTGATCAGCGGGCGGGGGGGGCGGGCGGGGACGGGGGCGGGGCAGGCGACGACGAAACCGGCCGCGCTGGTCGCGCCGAGGGGGGCGAGGACCTTCTGGCCGACCCGGATCTCGGGCGCGAGCTCATCCGGAACCGCGTAGGTCAAGGCGAGGTCGACCGGGAGGTTGAGGACGACCTCGGCGCAGAGGGGAACGGTCGGGGTTACTTGCTCAGGCACGGTGAGAAGCAGTCATTGTTAACCAGCATTTAGTCGCTGGTCGCTTATCGTTTCGTGTGGGAGCGGCGTCTCGCCAAAGATCCATCTCGGCCCCGATCGAATCGAAGGTTCGATCGGGACGATCCGGCCGCCGATCACTTCCCATCCAACGTCTTCCTCACCAGCTTCATGTCCTCCCAGGCCTTGGTGCGGTTCTCCACCGTGTAGGCGCGCAGGAGAAAGGCGGGGTGGTAGGTGGCGATGAGGGGCGTCCCTTCGAAATCGTGGACCTTCCCCCGGAGGCGCGAAATCCCCTCGTCGGTGTCGAGGAGAGTCTTCGCCGCCGGGGAGCCCAGGGCGACCAGGACTTTGGGGGAGAGGACCGCGATCTGCTTCTCCAGGTAGGGCCAGCAGGCGACCACCTCGTCCGGCTTGGGGTCCCGGTTTCCCGGCGGGCGGCATTTCACGATGTTGGTGATGTAGACGTCGTCCCGGCTGAGGCCGATGGCGGCGATCATTTTATCCAGAAGCTTCCCCGCCCTCCCCACGAAGGGGCGGCCGGAGAGGTCCTCCTGCTCCCCCGGCCCTTCCCCGACGAACATGACCGATTTCCTCATCCCCCCTTCCCCGGGAACGGACTGCTTCCGCGTCCCGGCCAGGCGGCAGCGCCGGCAGCGGCGGACCGCCTCTTCGACCTGGCGGAGAGGAGGCGGGCGGGCGGCGGCGGAACGGGGGACGGCGGGGGCGGGGTCCGAGTCCTTCCCCCGGGCGATCAGGAGATACTCCGTCCCGTCCTCCCGGAGCTGCTCGAGATAGCGGCGCAGGTCGCGGACGAACTCAACGGCCCGTTCTCTCTGGTGCGGTTTGGCAGTCATGCGATCCCGATAACGCTCAAGTGCGGAACTAAAGTTCTGCTCATGGTCATCCGGCCAGCGCCCGGTCGAGGAGGCGGGCGAGAGCACGGTAGGCGGGCGAAGAATCGGAGATGCCAAGGAGGGGCCGGTCCTCCGCGTCAAAGGCGGCGACCCGGCTGTCCGCGGGGATCGCCGCCGCCACGGCGAGGCCGGCCGGGGCGGCCGGGGCGGCGGAGCCTTTCCGGAGGCGGTTGACGATCAGCCTCTCCTTCCCCACCGTGATCTTCAGTTCGCGGACGAGATCCCGGATCCGGCCGGCGGTGAGCAGCCCCCGCGGGCCGGGGTCGGAAACGATGAGCATCAGGTCCATCCTCCGGAGGAGGCGGCGGGAAAGGTGCTCGAGTCCCGCTTCGTTGTCCACGACCACGGCCGGGTAGCGCCCGGCCACTTTCTCCAGAAGCGTCCGGAGGACCTGGTTCGGGTAGCAGTAGCAGCCCGGCCCCTCCGGTCGTCCCATGGTCAGGAGGTCGAACCCCTCCCCTTCCCAGAGCAGGCGTTCCACCTCCAGCTCGAGGATCTCCTGCTTGCTCAGGGCGGCCGTCTTCCCCTTCGCCCGATCGAGTAGCTCGTCGCAGACCGTTCCCAGGTCGCCCGCGGGGTCGGCCCCCAATACCCGGCCGAGGTTGGCGTTGGGGTCGGCGTCGACCGCGAGAACGGGACGGATCCCCTTCCCGAGGAGATACCTGACCGTGAGCGCGGCGAGCGTCGTCTTACCGGTGCCGCCTTTTCCGCAGAGGCCGATGATCATGGTGAATAGTGAATGGTGAATAGTGAATGGTGAATGGTGACTGGTGACTAGCGCCCCCCCTGCACCTGACACTTCTTACTTCTCACTTCTTACTTCTCACTTCTTACCTTGTCGGAGACAGTTACGACCAAGCCCAGGATCCGATCGCTGAGAGAGGGCGCGAGCGTGCCCATCCCGCAGGACGGCGTGATCAGGGATTGGCGGAGGATCGTCTCCGGAGCGATCCCCGCGGAGGAGAGCTTCCCGAAGGATTCCGAGAGCCTCGAGAAGAGCGTCTCCCCCGTCTCTTGGTCCGCCTCCGGGCTCGAGGGCACGATCCCCCAGGCGAGGCACCCGCCGCGGTCGAGGAATTTCTTGATGGCGGCGGCGTAGAGGAGGAGGTTTTTCGCGTAACCGTAGGCGTCGAAGGAGATGATGTCGACCGAGGACCCGGCCAGGATCGACCAGTCGGTGTTGGCGCAGCAGTGGACCCCGGCGAGGGCGCCCTCGGCGTGGACCGCGGCGGCGACTTCGTCGATCTTCCCCCGGGCGTCCTCCGCTTTGAGGGCGATCACCGCCGAGCCGACCGAGGAGAGGTAGGGCTCGTCGATGAAGATGATCACCCGGTCGGCGAAGGGCTTAAGCCGGCGGATCTGCCAGCGGGCGTTCAAGGCCAGCGCCTTGACGATGGCGTCGGCCAGCTCGGGCCGGTAGAAGGCGGGGCAGCGGTCGGCGTCGGTGACGGTGAGGGCGAAGGTGACCGGGCCGGTCACCTGCCCCTTGAGGAAGGGGAAACGGCGCCCCGCCTGCCCCAGCCGGTCGATCAGGTGGTGAAAACCCGCCGCGTGGTCGGGGGAGAGCCCAAAGTAGTCCAGGTCCTCCTCGATCACCCGGGCGTAGAAGGCTTCCAGGCGGGCGAGGAAGTCGTCCCCGATCCGGAAGTAGATCCTCTCCGCCGCCCGATCGACGACCAGGCCGGGGAGGCCCTGCGAGTACTGCGGGCACATCGTCTCCAGGAAACCGCGCTGGGGGAGTTGGGGCCAGACCGGCGCCTGATCGAGGCGGCGGAGCATCAGGTCGACGGCCTCGGCGGGAGCGGCGTGGGGGAAGGAGCCGATCGCGGTGGGGAGGCCGCAGGGAGCGAAGGGAGAATTCATCTCCTGTCTCCGGCCTCTTCGGCGCGGAACTCGAACTTCCGGGCATAGGCCTTGGAGACCGAGTTGACCGCGGAAGCCACCACGATCCCGGTGACCAGGAGCCCGAGCAGGGGCAGGAGGTGGACGAGATGGATCGCGAACGCCTTCAGAAAGGTGGCGAGAAAGATCAGCACGGGAGTTTCAGAAAACTGGAGTAATGGAGTACCGGAGTATTGGAGCACTGGAGCATTGAACAGCGGCGGACGCCATCACTCCACTACTCCACTACTCCTTTCCCGCCAGGATGATCCGCGCGTCCACCACGACCGCCCGCTCGGCGTCCACCCGGACGGGGTTGGCGTCGAGTTCGGCGATGGCGGGGACGTCGGCTACCAGGCGGGAGATCTTCTCGACCACGGAGGCGAGCGCGGAGAAGTCGATCGGCTTCTCCCCCCGCACCCCCCGGAGGATGGAGACGGTCTTGATCTCGCGGATCATGCGGTTGGCTTCCTCGAGGGAGACCGGGGCCACGCGGAAGACCACGTCCTTCAGCACCTCGACGAAAATCCCGCCCAAACCGAACATGATCACCGGCCCGAACTGGGGGTCCCGGGACGATCCCACGATCACCTCGCGCCCGGCGGCGACCATCTTCTGCACGAAAACGCCCTTGATCTCGGCCGCCGGGGCGTACCTCCGGGCGTTGGCCAGGATCGTCTCGCGGGCGGCGAGAAGAGACTCGCGGTCGCGCAGCCCCACCTTGACCGCGCCGGCGTCGGACTTGTGGATGATCTGGGGGGACATCACCTTGATCACCACCGGGAAGCCCATCCGCTCCGCGGCCGCCGCCGTCTCTTCCGCGTTCCCCGCGAGCGCCCCGGGGGCCACCGGGATGCCCCGGGCGGCGAGGATCTCCTCGGCCTCGTACTCCAGGAGAAAGTTCCGCCCTTCCCCCCGGGCCGCGGCGAGGATCGTTTCGAGCGCGCTCATCGGGGGCCTCCGGAGAAGCGGCGGGCGTACTCGCCGTGGTCGAGGAGGGATTTCATGGCGTAGGCGACCTGCTTCACGTCGAAGAAGTTGGGGATGCCGTTCTCCATGAGATGGCGGATCCCCGGCTCGGAGATCACTCCCCCCATGAAGGCGGCGATCAGGGGCTTGTCGTACTTGCGCCGCATCTCCACCGCGACCTTGGCGTCGCCCAGGCCGTCGGTCACCGCCTGGAGGGTCTGGATCACCACGACCCCGTCGTAGAGATCGGACTTCATGATCTCCTCCAGGGCCGCCCGGTAGCGATCGGGAGCGGCGTCGCCGACGAGGTCGAAGGGGTTCCCCCGCGACCAGGCCGGGTGCATCAGACCCGTGGCGTCGAGGCGGGCGATCATCTCGGGGGACGGATCGTTGATTTCCAGCCCCGCTTCCTGGCAGTAGTCGGTGCACATCACGCCGCAGCCCCCCCCGTTGGTCACGATGGCGATCCTCTTCCCGGCGGGGGCCGGCTGGCAGGCGAGGGCCTGGCTCATCCCCAGGAGCTCGGTCAGGTTGTCGGCCAGGATCACGCCGGCCTGCTTGAAGACGCCCCGGTAGACCTCGTAGGACCCGGAGAGGGATCCGGTGTGGGAGGAGACCGCCTTCGTCCCCTTCGCCGAGCGCCCGGCCTTGAGGGCGATGATCGGCTTCTTCGCCGCGACCTGGCTCGCCATGGAGAGGAAGTAGCGCCCGTCCCCCACCCCTTCGAGGTAGAGGGCGATCGCCTTGGTGTGGGGGTCTTGAGCTCCCCAGGCGAGGAGGTCGGGGACGTCGATGTCGGCCTTGTTGCCGTAGGAGACGATGGCGGAAAAGCCGTAGCGTTCCTTGAGCGACCAGTCGATGATGCTGTCCACGAGCGCTCCGGACTGGCTGAAGAAGGCGACCGGCCCGGGGAAGGGAAGGGTGAGGCCGAAGCTCGCGTTCAGGTGGTTGGGGGGATAGAGGATCCCCAGGCAGTTGGGGCCGACCACCCGGATCTGGTAACGGCGGGCGACCTCCATGAACTGGGACTGGAGCTTCTTCCCCTTCTCCCCCGCCTCCCCGAAGCCGGCGGTGAGGATGATCGCGGCCTTGACCCCTTTCTTCCCGCACTCCTCCATCACCTGGGGGACCGCCGGACCGGGGACGCAGACCACGACCTGGTCGACCGGCCCGGGGACGGCGGTGACGGAGGGATAACATTGAACCCCCAGGATCTCCTTCTCCTTGGGGTTGATGGCGTGGATCGGGCCGGAAAAGCCCTTGAGCTCGGGGCGGGCGAAGGCGCCGCCCCGGACCAGGCTTTCCAGGACGGTGTGGCCGACCTTGAGCTTGTCCCGGGAAGCCCCGATGACGGCCACGGAACGGGGGGAGAAGAAAGGCTCGATCCCGGCGTGGATCCGTTGGAGGTCGTATTGCATGGGCAAAAAAGGTTCGCGGACGATTATACCCGGTACCGGGCTTGAGACAACGGATATTTCTGCGGGGAGACGATCGATCGGGAACCACCGGGGGCATTTTTGCTATAATGTTAAGGTTATGATCCCCTGTATCCTTGCCTTGGCCGTCGCGGCGGCCTCCCCCTCGCCCCGGACTGATGTCCTTGAGGCGCGCGACCCCGCCGGAGACCAGGAGTGCGTCTTCCATGCCGATTGCCCCTATCCCGGCGGCGACCTGACCGGGGTGCGCCTCACCCTCCGCGAGATCCCGGTGGCGCGGGGGGACCAAACCGCCGGGGACAACCCCGCCGCCGTCTATGCGCCGGTCTCGCTCGAGATCGACCTCGACCCCGCGCTCCGGGGGGGCGAGGCCCAACTCGCCATATTCGTCTCCCTTCCCCCCCTCTACCTGGAGCATCTCGTCGTCCGCAATTCGCTCTCCCGGCGGGAGGCGAACGGACAGGATGTCCTCATCCTCCTCCCGGGCCAGAAGGAATACTCCTTCGTCACCGGTCTCGACCCGGTCCTGGACGCCGGGATCGAGGCCTTCCGCGCTTCGGGCGACCAGCGGAACTGCCTCTTCTCCGCCCCCCCGGAGAAGAGAAGGGAAGCGCTGGAGAAGGCGGCCGATTTCAGCATCCACAGCGGAACGACCTACCTCTTCCCCCCCTCCCCCTTCTACTGGAGAAAGCCCCCGGAGATGAAGATCAGCGTCTCCCTGGAAGTCCGGGACGGCGCCGAAACCGGGGCGGAGCGGATCTCCCACCTGATCAGCGATTCCTTGAGCTTCCCGGGGGGGAGCCTGACCCGGCGTCTCGAAATGGACGCCTCTTCCTATCCCCTTGAGAACGAAGGGACTTCGCCCAAGTAGGCGCTCCGGTATCGGTTGACGATCGGACGGCCTTCGGAGATAATGGAAACGGCGTAGGATCGGACGAAAGACCTCTCAAACCGGATCAACCTCCCCTTTTTGACGGGATCTTCGATCCCGTCAAAAAGGGAAAAGGAGAATAAGCGACCATGATTACCTCGGACATCGAAGCCGACTACAAGAAGAACATCCCGATGCAGGTCATCGAGGACACCCTGAAGTGGAACATAGCGCAAAAGGTCGACACCGTCGCCGGCCTGAACCAGCGGATCGCGGACGGGTCCTTCCCTGACCTGGTCAAGGCGGCCGACGCCCGCTATGAGGCCTTCATCGACGCCGCCGCGGGGGCGATCATCAACAGCGACCACCCCGTCCGCCTGGTCATCATCGCCGGGCCCTCGAGCTCCGGCAAGACCACCGCCACGATCAAAACCTCCGAGCGCCTCCGAAAGAAGAACCTGAAGCTCGTCCCGATGGTCCTCGACAACTACTTCTTCGACCTCCACATGCACCCCAAGGACGAATACGGGGACTACGACTTCGAGACCCCCCAGGCCCTGGACATCCCGCTGATCAACAAGCACCTCTCCGACCTCCTGAAGGGGAAGGAGATCCAGATGCCGATCTACTCCTTCAAGACCGGCATCCGCGAGAAGGAGACCGTCCCGCTCCGGATCAAGGAGAACGAGATCATCCTGATCGACAGCCTCCACGGCCTCTACGAGCCGATGACCGCCTCCATCCCCCACGAGGTCAAGTTCCGGATCTACATCGAGACCCTCTCCCAGCTCAAGGACGCCAAGGGGGAGTGGACCCGCTGGACCGACATCCGCCTCCTGCGCCGGATGATCCGGGACTCCTGGCACCGCTCCTACGATCCGGTCCGCACCATCGGCCACTGGCACTACGTCCGCCGGAGCGAGATGAAACACATCGTCCCCTTCATCACCGAGACCGATTTCGTGATCAACGGGGCGCTCTCCTACGAGCTTCCCATCCACAAGAAGTACCTTTTCCAGTTCCTTGCCCAGGCGATGAACGAGTACCGGAACGACCCCGGCAAGAAGGACGCCTACGCGCGGGCCGAGCGGGTCCACGACCTGCTCGAGACCATCACCACGGTGGAAGACGACTCCTGCGTTCCGCCCACCTCTCCCTTAAGGGAGTTCATCGGGGGGAGCAGCTATAAGTATTAAAAGGGTTCAGGGTTCAGGGGTCAGGTATGAGGCATGCGGCATGGGTTATGAGTGGTGGGGAAATAACCCGCTCTGGGCGCAGGCAGCCAAGAATAGTTGCGCCTTTTGAGCCTTTTAGCGGCAAAATCGCCGGGCCGAGCCGGGCCCATTCGCGCTTTATTCGCGCCTGCGCGCTGTAGCGCTACGGCGCGCAAGCGCGAGATTCGCGGTTAAAACCGCCGGGCCCAGTCGGCGGCGATCATCCCCGCCGGCGACGGAAAGCCGCCGCGATCTCGGAGAGCTCGCGGATCCTCAGCGCCCAGATTAGTCCCCCGAAGACCGCCGCCGAGACCAGGATCGGGAAAGCGACCGCCGCCGTCCGCGACCAGGCCGGGCCGGGGAAATGGGACTCGGCGAAGCCGAGCGACCACCGGCAGGCCCCTCCCATGACCGCGGAGGCGAGCGCGATCTTGGCGAGGGAAAGGGCGATCTCCCTTCCCCGGATCGGGCCCAGCCTTCTCCGGAGCAGAAAGAGCAGGAGGGCGAGGTTGAGCGTGGCGACGAGGCTGGTGGAGAGGGCGAGGCCGCCTTCCCGTAGATGGGACCGGAGCCAGGGCTGGAAGACGACCAGCAGGTTCAAGGCCAGGTTGAGGACCATCCCGGCCACCCCCACGATCACCGGCGTCTTCGTGTCGTGGATCGAGTAGAAGGCCTGGGTCGCGATCTTTATCCCGCAGAAGCCGAGCAGGCCGAGCCCGTAAAAGAGGACCGCCCACGAGGTGGCGTCGGCCGAGGCGGCGGTGAATTCGCGGCGCTCGAAGATCAGGGCCACGATCGGGCGGCGCAAGACCACCAGCCCCACCGCGGCGGGGAGCGCGATCAGGAAAACCGCCCGCAGGGCATAGGCGACCGTCCGCTTGAACTCCTCCATCTCCTCCCGCGCCACCTGGGCGGCCATCACCGGGAGGGCCGCCGTGGCCAGGGCGATCCCGAAGACGCCGAGGGGGAACTGCACCAGGCGGTTGGCGAAGTAGAGGGTGGCCGGGGCGGACGGGGAGAGGGCGAGGGCGACCAGGCGATCGACCAGGACGTTGAACTGGATCACCGCCATCCCCGTCACCGTCGGCCCCATCAGGGCGATCACCCGGCGCACTCCGGGGTGGGAGAGGTCCCAGCGGAACCGGAAACGGAAGCCCTCGCGCCAGAGCAGGGGTATCTGCACCATGAGCTGCGCGATCCCGGAAAAGAGCACCCCCCAGGCCAGGCCGAAAATCCGGTCCTGCAGGGTAGAACCGAAACGGGGGCAGAGGAGGAGCACGGAGAGGATCCAGACCCCGTTCATGATGATCGGGGAGGCGGCGGGAAGGGCGAAACGTCCCAGGGTGTTCAGGATCCCCATGGCCAGACCGAGGAGGCACATGAAGAAGAGATAGGGAAGCATGACCCGGAGGAGGCGGCAGGCCAAAAGCTTTTCCGGATCGAGAGGGAGGTTCCGCTCCACCACTCCCACCGCCAGGTATCCGGCCACGACCAGGGCGGCCAGGACCACCATCGCCAGCGAGGCCACGCGGCGGGCGAGCCTCCCCGCCTCTCCCCTCCCCTCTTTTTCCAGGCAGCCGGCGAAGACGGGGATGAAGCCGGAGGAGAGGGCGCCCTCCCCGATGAGGTTGCGGAAGAGGTTGGGGATGGTGAAGGCGACCACGAAGGCGGACATCGCGGAGCTGGTTCCGAAATAGCTCGCGGTGACGATGTCCCGGATCAACCCGAAGACGCGGCTCAGGAGGTTGGCGGAGACCAGGACGGAGGCCGAGCGGGTGATGGCGTGGTCGGCGCGCATGGGCGGGGTTGCGGACAATGGCGTCTTGTTAAACCAAGTTCTGCAGGCAGCGGAAGATCCAGCCAGATCCGGCAATGTTACGTAAGGTTACGAAAATCAGGGTTACGTGAAGTTACGTCAGGTTACATAAATCAAGGTTGCGGGCGGATGCTTATTGTAACCTCACGTATCCTCACGTAACCTTACGGAGCATTCCGCAAACTACGCGTTTCCGCGCAACCTTGCTCGAACCTTGCGCGTCCTTACGTCGCCTCCGTAACTTCCCGTAACTTTTTTCTTTGCCCTTGACTCCCCCTTCCGCGGGGAGTAAGGTCGCGCCCGAATAAAACGCTAATCGGGAGAAACACGATGCCCCAGCTTAAATCCGCCGCCAAAAGATTGCGACAGAATGTCAAGATCCGCGCCCGGAACCGCGCCGTGCGCGCCCAGATCAGGACCGGGATGCGGACGGTCCTGGACGCCGTGGCCAAGGGTGAGCGGGAGAACGCGGACAAGGCCCTCAGCCGCTTCTTCTCCCTCCTCGACCGAGCCGGCGCCAAGGGCGTGGTCAAGCGGAACTACGTCTTCCGCCAGAAAGCGCGCCTGAACCGGCGGGTCAACTCCCTGAAGCCCGCCGCCTGATCGCGCGCGGGCATCTTCTAATCCCCGCGCGCCGGCGCCCGGGGATTCCTCAGCAGCTCCGCGAGGTCGATCACCAGCCGCTCCAGAGCCAGGTCGGGCGATTTGTCTCCTCCCTTCAGCCTGAAACTGGCCTCGAAGAGCCGGTCGAAGACCGGGACGACCCGCGAGAGCGGGAATCGCCGCACCTGTTCCAGGAACCGGTCCTGATACCACCGGATCCCCGCCGCCGCGCAGGCCGCTTCCTCGGAACGGGTTCTCTCGAAGGCCTCCCTCCCCAGCCAAAGCCGCCGGAAGGATCCGACCAGGTTGGCGTGGATCTTCAGCGGGGCCTCGCGATCCCTGAGGAGGCGGCGGGTCAGGACCAGGGCCGGGCCCGGGTTTCCGGCAAGGATATAGCGGTCCAGCGCGTAGATGTCCGCGGTCCCGGAACGGCCGGTGAGCTCCCTCACCTCCTCCGCGGAAAGCGACCCGGGACCGCCCAGATACGCCGCGAACTTGTCGAGCTCGGCGGAGATCGCCGTCATGTCCGGCCCGGCGGCGTCCAGGAGGTCGTCCACCGCGCCGGGGGCGAGGGCGATCGAGCGGCGGGAGGCCTCGGCGTGGATCCAAGAGCGCAGGGGCTGCGGCTTGTAGGGAGCGCAAGCGATGACCGCGGAGGAGGGTACGCCCTGCGGCGCCTTCCAGCCCTTCTGCGGCTTCCGGACGGAGAAGACCAGGCAGGCCGGGGGATTCCCGGGATGGGAGAAGAACTCCCCGAGCCGGGCATACTCGCCCGGGATGATCTTCTCCGCCTCCCGCACCACCACCATTCGGCCGCCCCCGACGTCCGCGGAGAAGAGAGCGAGCCGATCCGTGTGGACCAGCTCTAGGATCCCGGCCGCGGTCGCTCCCTCCCCCTCCAGAGTCTCCCAGGCGCCGGCTCCGAGCCGGCCGGCGATCCGGCGCAGCTCCTGGCGGCGGAGATAGTCCTCCTCCCCGACGAGAAAGTAATACGGCCGGTTCCCCCCGGCCGCCTGGCCGCTTTTCCTATTAGCGGGTGGCATAAATTATCGCACCGCGATAATTTATTTACCAGAACGAGACCACCGCGTCGACGATCTGGGTGGCGAGGTCTTCGTAGGCGTCGGGGCGGGCCCGCTCCTCCGAGTCGGCCAGCGTCCCATCAATGAAGAAATCGGTCTTGCCCTGGACCGGCTGCTGGCTGATCAGGGTCTTCCCGTTCCGGATGTCCTTGAAGGTGATCCGGGCGTGGACGTAGAGGCGGTATTCCTCGACCACTTCCTCGGTGTCCCCCCGGTAGGAGAGGACCTGGCGATCCCAGCCGGTGATCTCGCCCAGGAGCATGGTGTCCGCTTCCTCCCGGGAAACGGGCTGCAGGTTCCCGTCGATCCGGAAGCGCTGGATCACCTCGTTGGTGATGTCGATCTCGATCCCGGTCTGGTAGGTGCTGTTCTTGAAGGTGGGGATGAAGACGGTCTTCATGTTGGCGGGAAGAGTCGTCCCCAGTCGGTAGGAGCTGCAGCCGGATATTCCGGCCGAAGCGAATATCGCGACCAATCCGAGCAGGGTTAACCACGGCTTGTTCATGATCATCAGAGGTTGTTTATGGGTCAGGGTCAGGCTATTGGTCCGGTCGATGGGTTAGGCCGATGGTGGGCCGGCCGGCTGATACTAGAGACCTCACCCATCGACCAGACCCCTCGCTTTACCCTGTCCCATCTTCAATCTTTCATCCCGTCCAGCCTCGCCTGGGCCCGGGCCGCGTACGAGGTGCCCGGGAACTTGTCCACCACCTCGCGGTAATAAACCCGGGCCCCTTCCGGGCAGTCCTTCCGCTCGTAGTAGCGCCCGATCTCGTAGGACTTCTCCGCTTCGACGCCCGAGAGGTCCCGGATCAGCTCCTGGGCCCGGGGGACCTGGGGCGCCTGGGGAAAGCGGCGGACGAACTCGCGGAAGGCTTCGGTCGCCCGTTTCACCTCGTAGTTGTCGTAGTCCGATCCCAGGGCCCGCTCCTGGGCGCACAAGCCCAGTTGGAAGAGGGCGTCGGGCATCGAGGGGCTGTCGGGGTAGTTCTGCTTGACCAGGTCGTATTCCAGTTCCGCCTCGTCGTACTTGCCCTGGGCCTGGAGGGCCTGGGCCAGGTTGAACTGGGCGCGGGGGGAGTAGTCGCTGAAGGTGGCGGTGCGCACGATCTGGCGGAAGATCTCGGCGGCGGAATCGAGACCGGGACGGGTGGTGAAGAGGAGGTAGCTCCGGCGCTGGTTCAGGTAGAACTCCCCAATCGCGAACTGACGGCCGAGGATGGTCTCCAGATCCCCCTGGCGGGGATAGGCGTCGAGGATCTTCTGGTAGGTGTGAAAGGCGTCCAGCGGCCGGTGGAGCTTCTCCAGGCAGGTTCCCAGGCGGAAAAGGGACTCGACGGCGAAGGGCGATTCGGGAAAACGTTCCTCCACCAGGCGGAAGCGGCGGGCGGCTCTTTCCCAGTTCTCCTCCTGCTCATAACGGCGGGCGGCCTCCCAGAGGGTCTTGGCCCGGGCCAGCCGCTCCTCGGCGGAAAGGGTCCGCTCCGGGAAACGGGGGGCGGAGGCGTAACCGAAGCAAACGGGCGAGGCCATGAGCGCGAGCAGGCCGAGCAGGGCGGTTAGGCGGAAAGCATTCATCCCGAGCTAATCTATTCCTCGGTCTTCACCGGGTCAACACGAGAATCAGGTGGAGAAGAACGTTGCTGTAGATCCCGGCGACCAGGTCGTCGAGCATCACCCCCCAGCCCCCGGGCAAGACCTCCAACTGCGAGCAGGGGAAAGGCTTGCGGATGTCGAACCAGCGGTTGAGCAGGAACCCGACGACGAGGATCCAGGGACGCAAGGGGAGGAGAAACATGGTCAGGAAAAAGCTGAAAGCCTCGTCGATCACGATATAGGAGGCGTCCTTGCGGTTCCAGAGCTTTTCGGCGCGGCCGGCCACGGCCGCGCCGAGGAGGAAAAAGGCGGCGAGGAAGATCCAGTAGCCCGCCGGCGGAGGGGAGAGAAACCAGCGCGGAAGGAGCAGGTGGAGGAGGACGAGAGCCAGCCCGCCGCCGAACGCCCCCAGCGTCCCCGGCGCGACCGGGGAATACCCCAGGTAGAAGAAGCTGGCCAGGCAGCGGCAGATTCCGTCGATAACTCCGCGGAGGGATCTCATCGCCGGGGACCGGGAGAATCGCCGCCGGGAGACGCCGGCGGACGGGCGAAGAGCCGGCGGTGGGAGACGACGTAGATCAGGCCGGAGGAGAGGGTGAGCGCGACCGTGACCGAGACGAGGACCAGGAGGATCGGACGCCACGCCGCGGCCCGGGCCCCGACGCAGAGATAGACGAGGATGAGCGTCACCGCGGCCATCTGGGAGACGGTCTTGTGCTTCCCCCAGAGGCCGGCGGGGAGGATCACCCCCTTCCCCGCCGCGAGCAGCCTTAAGCCCGTGATCGCGAACTCCCGGCTGACGATCACGATCACCATCCAGGCGGGGAGCCTCACCTCGGGGATGCCGATGAAGGAGATGAAGGCGGCCGAGATCAGGATCTTGTCCGCCAGGGGGTCGAGGAGGACGCCCAGGTCCGTCGCCTCGCCCCGGGCGCGGGCGAGATGGCCGTCGAGGTAATCGGTGATCACCGCGGCGAGAAAAACGACCAGGGCGAGAGGATGGCGCCCCGGGAAGTCCAGAGCGAGGCAGAAGACCAGGATCGGCGTGGCGGCGAGGCGCGCCAGCGTGAGTTTAGTCGAGACGTTCACTCGATAGAATATAATCGAGCCGACGGCGGAATTCCACCTTTTGCGAGCCCGGCGCTTCCGGGCCAAGAGCCCGAAACTTACGCCTTGACCGGCCTCCCCGGGGGCACTAGGATGGGGCAGAGGATAGCGAAGGCGCCATGGAACTCTTCCGCCACCACTACCGCTGGCTCCCGCTGGTCGTCTACCTCGCCTGCTTCTTCGTCCTCATCCCCTGCGCGACGGGCGCGCCGCTGGCTTCGGAGCCTTCCCCCGGCGTCAGAGCGGCCGACCTCCGGGCCGAGGCGGCGCGGGGCAATCCCTTCCCCCTCCTGGTGGGAGGCGGCGTCCAGTATCCCCACGAGGAGGAGGGCTCCATGATCTGGCCCTTCTTCCTCTTCCTGGTGATCGTCGGGGCGGCGGCCGCCGTCTGTTCCCAGTTCTCGAACAGCGACAACAACAGCAGCTCCTCGAACAAGTAGCCCGGCTTATTCATGAAAACCACTGGTTTTCATGAATAAGCCGGGCTGCTATAAGGCCGTTCCGTAAAGAGCAAAACCG